>Ga0256405_10001342_pt1 | contig 67810 bp, 52 predicted proteins | sample RumenRJG_02DNA_FD_189096 | JGI IMG/M metagenome (GOLD analysis project Ga0256405, IMG submission 189096) | Bovine rumen microbial communities from Lethbridge, Alberta, Canada - RJG_02 | ecosystem: Host-associated > Mammals > Digestive system > Stomach > Rumen | place: Canada: Alberta... | reverse complement strand
GTTCGTTTCATGATGTCGCTAGACCTTTGTCTTCTTCTTTCCTTCCCTCTGCTGTCAAATAGCGTGCCTGCTTGCTGCAGGTGAGGATGACTATATCATCCCGGTGTTTTTTTGTCAACACCTTTTTCTTTTTTTTCGCAATTTTTTTTATTTTTTTTCTTTACGCCTCGGTGGAGGGGCTCTTGCGCCAAAAGTTAATTAATGATAACTTATAATCAGTAAAACTAACACAGGAGGCAGTATGATAAAACTGGTGCTTATCAGGCATGGCGAGAGTGAATGGAACAGGCGCAATCTGTTTACCGGCTGGACAGACGTTGAGCTGAGTGACAGCGGAAAGGAAGAAGCCCGCGCTGCAGGAAAGCTGCTCCGCCGGGAAGGATATGATTTTGACATCTGCTTTACGTCATACCTCAAGCGGGCAATCCACACGCTGGATTACGTGCTCAGCGAAATGGACCGGACATGGCTTCCGGTGGTAAAGGACTGGAGGCTCAACGAACGCCATTATGGTGCACTGCAGGGGCTGAACAAGGCCGAAACCGCCCGGAAATACGGGGAAGAACAGGTAAAAATCTGGCGCCGCTCATTTGATGTGAAGCCGCCCGAACTTGAAGCCGGGGACGAGCGCAGTGCAGCCCGGCAGGAAATGTACCGCGGGGTGGACAAGGCACTGCTGCCCGCAGGCGAAAGTCTTGAAACAACAATAGCACGGGTTATCCCCTGCTTTGAAAGCGAAATCAAGCCGCACATGATGAAGGGGCAGCGGATCATCATCGCCGCCCACGGGAATTCGCTGCGTGCGCTGGTCAAATATTTTGACAGGATTCCGGATGATGAAATCGTCGGAGTGAACATTCCGACGGCAACGCCGCTGGTCTATGAATTTGACGACGCCTGCAATGCATGCGCGCACTATTACCTGGGAGACCAGCAGGCGCTCCGGGAAAAGATGGACGCGGTGGCAAACCAGGGCAAAGCCGGATAATTCTGAGCGCCGGCGGATGCACCGGCACACCGGTGCGTGCAAAAAAACGGGGGCCGGCACCAGAGAGTTCTGGAACCGGCCCCGGCCGTTCAGTCCGCTTCAAAATGCCGCCGGATGTTCCTGCGGCAGCGGAGCTTACTGCTTAAGCAGGTCGGAAAGCTGCTTGCAGAAGCGGAGACGCACATACGGCGGCACCGTAAACAGATACGGGCTTTCGCTGGAGGAAGCAACATATTCTTCGGCATCCTCGTCCCCGGCGAACACCGCCACACGGTACTGTCTGCCGCCGGCCTCTACTGTCACCGCAGCTTCCGGGGATGCAGCAGGTGCCGCAGTTCCCTCTGCAAGCCACGTACTGGCATTGAGGGTAGCAAGCGAACGTACCCACGCGGACACCTTTGCATCATCGGGGTCAGCCCCGGCGCCCGTACCGTCAGCACCACTGAGCCGCCAGACATCCTGCGCCACGGTAACAGTGCCTTCCTCCTGCACGCCGGCTGCAGCGGCAGGGTTGCGCTCGAACACAAATGCGCCGTCCGCAGACTCCACGCGCACGCGGGTTACCTCGTCAGCATCAAAGGAGTACACGCGCTTGCTGCGCACAGCATCCACCGTGGCAGAGAATGTCGTATGCAGGGCACCGGACGCAAGGTATACCGCAGAAGCGCCGTCCACACGCACGTAGCACTGGCTGCCGGTAGACGTATTCTTGCCGACAGAGAGCGTGCGGAGCACTTTTCCTCCGCGGCTGGCAGTGACGGTGATTCCGCCGCCTTCCAGCCCGTAGCGGTCAAGGTCACCGTCCGCATTGCCGCTCACCGTGCCCAGCAGCCGCAGGCCGCCGAGGGCTTCCGTCATGCCGGAGACAATCTCCGGATCCGCGGGGTACTCCTGCTCCCCCACCAGCCAGGTGCCGTCCCGGTTCACAATCCGCACCGCACCGGCAGCATCAGCACCGGTCTGCAGCACGATGGCGTCCGGCTCACCATCAAGGGAAAGCGTCTTTATGCGGTTCCTGCCGCCCAAAAGCAGCTGCAGCACATACACGGCAAGCAGCACGCCGATGAGCGAAAGAAGCACTATTTTTCTGGTTCCAGTATTCTTCATTTTGATTCACCTTCCTTTTCCTGCACAGGCACAGCCCCGGCGGAAGCTTCGCGTCCGGCGGAAGCATTTCCGGCCGACTCCCGCCCGTCGTGCGGGTTGTACAGCATGCGGATTTCATTGCGGTGGCGGCGGCGAGACAGCAGCACCAGCAGGCCGCAGACAGCAACAATCAGGGCAAGGCCCACGATGTTGAAATACTTGACGGCATTCACGAGCGGTCCCCTGGTAACACGCAGGGCGTCAAGCCCCTGCCCCTTGGTGCGCATGGCGCACAGTTCGCCCCGGCCGTTCATGTAGTCAACGGCATTTGCAAGCAGGAGCGCAACCGGCTCAGTGCTGCCTTCCTGCAGAATCTGGGGGCCGGTAATGTACGATGTTGCGGCAACAAAAATCTTTCCCGGCTGCGTACTGCGCGCAATGTGGCTGGAAGCCGTCACTGCACCCTGCGGCGCAGCACCTTCAGTCCCTGCGCTGCTTCCCTCAGATGCGGAGTTCCCCTGGGGAGCACCGTCAAAGGCACTGTCAAATTTTCCTTCCACAAGAACGCAGAGGTCGTAGGATTTTTCTGCTGACTTGTCAGACGGAGCAGACAGGGCAAGGGGGCTCAGCGTAAAGTTGCTGTCCACCGTCCATGAAGCCGGTGAAGACTTTGCCAGTACCGTCACCTTTGCATCGGCGTTCTGCCGCGCAGCAGAGGCATCAAGTGCACCGGACTGCAGAAAAATCACGTAGCCGAGGTTCTGCGAAATCGGGTGCTTTGCATCAAGCTGCTCTTTCTGAAGCTGCGGTGCATAGTAGAAATTAAGCCTGCCGTACTGCTGGTTCAGCGTTGAGTAGCAGCGCTCATCAAGCACATACGCATTTGAGGCAGACATACCGTAGCTTTCAAGCAGACGTTCCAGTCCGGTGTGGTTCGGCACATACTCCGGCTGCTGGTAATACGCCATCTGACCTTCCGGTTCCACGGTATTGAACGGATCAAGGAAGAGCATGACGTTTCCGCCCCGCAGCAGGAACTGGTCAAGGCGGTACAGTTCCTCATCAGAGAATTCGCTCTTCGGGCCGTTGATGACAACACACTGCACGCCCGCAGGCACCGGCTCCCGCGACAAGTCAATCTCCTTAAAGGAATACTTGTCTTCCACAAGGGATGCAAATGCAGCAGCACCGGACTGCGAATCGTACAGCCCCAGCTCGCCGTGGTTTGTAACGTAAGCAATGACGCTCGTGCGGGACACCAGTCCCTGAATGCATCCGGCAACAGCATCATCAAGATCGTCCAGCCCCTGCACCGCATAGCTGAATAAAAGGTTCACCATCTCGAGCGGAACCGTGCGGCATGTATCGCCCAGCTCCACCACAAGACCGAGCGCACCGTACTGCACGCTGCCGTCGTTTTCCTTCCAGCTGATTGCCTGAATGCCGTATTTCTGCACCAGCTGCGGCACATCCGCGGAAGCCGGGTTCACGGTCTCAAAGTCAACGCGACCGCGGAATTTTTTGTTTGCCGCTTCGTAGGCCGACTGCACGGCACCGTCAATCTCATCAAATCCGTTTATGCCGAAATCGGCAAGCCGCGGCGACTTGAACAGCGTCAGCTTAACGCGCCCGCCCATCCCGGTCAGGGCATTCGTGGCAGAAACAATCCTGCTGACCGCCGTAGTGATTTTGTATTCCAGACCGTCGCTGGAAATAATGCCGTCAAGCTTTTCAATCTGGTCGGCATAGGTAAGCACGATTCCCATGAAGGCGCTCCGGTAGCCCACCTCGTTGTCCTCGACCTTCACCTCTCGGATCTGCACCTGCTGCAGCCCGTAGCCACGAGCAAGGTTCTGGTTCTCCGGGCTGTCCATGTCAAAAAATTCGCAGGTGAAATTTCCCTTTGCAGCCATCTGATACTCGGAGAGTATGTCCTGCACGTACTGCTTTACCCCGGAATAAGGATACGGAAGATTGTCGGAGAAAAACACCTTTATGCCAAGCGGCTCATCAAGCATCCGCACGGTTTCCTTGCTTGCCCGTGAAAGGGAATAGGAACGGGACGCCGTCAGATCGAAGCGGAGGAAGGCGCGCGAAGCCACAAGGTTCAGCAGCACCACAACAATAACAAAGAGCCATATATCGCTGCGGGGGCTCCGCAGCCAGGAAAGCAAGCCAGTTTCTTTTTTCATATTCAGTCTTTCCTTGCATCCTGCACAGTGCGCACCGTGAACACGATGAACAGCGCCGCCAGGGAAATAAAATAGAGGACATCCCGCGTGTCTATAATTCCGCGGGAGATTGATTCAAAATGGCTGGAAGCCGCAACAAAAGAGACGACCGTAACCACCGGGCCGGGCAGCAGCACCATAAACGTATTTGCAAGCGAAAGCACGGTACACACGGCAGCTGCGGCAAAAAACGCGACAATCTGGTTGCGGGTAAGCGACGACGCAAACAGCCCGATAGCCGTGTACGCGGCGGCAAGCAGGACGGCGCCAAGGTAACCGCCCGCCAGCGGCCCCATATCCGGGCTGCCGAAAACACAGCACGCAAGCACGTAGGAAAGCGTCGGCACCAGCAGCACGAGCGAAGCCACCAGCGAGGCAAGGTATTTGCCCGCCACCACCTGCGCCGGGGAAACCGGCAGCGTCAGCAGCGTTTCAATCGTGCCGCTCCGCAGCTCCTCGCTGAACACGCGCATGGTAAGCGCGGGAATAAAAAGGCTGAACAGCAGCGGCAGCATTCCGAAGAAGCCGCGCAGCTCCGCCTTCCCTGCAATGAAGAAGGTGGAAAAGAACAGTATGCCCGAAAAAATAAGGAAAAGGCCGCCGACAATATATGCGACCGGGCTGGAAAAGTACGAAGCAAGTTCGCGCTTCATGATGACAGCCCACGGCTTCTTAGTTTTCATTCTGTTCACCTCCCACAGTGAGCGCCCTGAACACATCCTCAAGGCTGTTCTTCAAAAGCTCCATGCCGTACAAGTCCCAGCCGTGTGCAAGCACAGCCCGTGCAAGCTCCGGCCGGACATCGTCGGACGCGCTGAGCGAAACCGAAGCAAGTACCTTGCCGTCTTCCTGTACCCGCACAGAGCAGGCAGAAACGCCCGGCACTGCTTCCAGCGCCTGCTGCACGGCAGGGGCATCCGCGCCGCCGGCCAGCACGTTCACTGCACCGGAGCTGGCGTACTGGGCGCGCAGTTCCCCGGTGGGGCCGTCGGCGACTTTTTTTCCGCCGGAGATAATGATGATGCGGCTGCAGAGCATTTCCACCTCGCTCAATATATGGGTAGAAATGATGACCGTGCGGGTCTCGCCGATTTTCTTTATAAGGGAACGGACTTCGGAAACCTGGTTGGGGTCAAGGCCGCTGGTCGGTTCGTCAAGGATAAGAATTTCAGGGTCGCTCATGAGTGCATGGGCAAGCCCCACGCGCTGCTTGTTTCCGCGGGAAAGGTCGCTGATGTTCTTGTGCATCACCTCGCGCAGGCCGCAGGTGTCCGCAAGCTGGGGAACCTTTGTGGCCGCATCAACGCCTTCTACCTGCGCAACGTAGGCAAGGTAGTCGGCAACAATCATGTCGCTGTAGAGGGGCGCAGACTCCGGCATGTAACCGATTCTGCGCTTTGTCTCCACGGGATGTTCCACAACATCCAGCCCGTCAACGCGCACCGTACCTGAGGACGGTTCAAGGAATCCGCAGATCATGCGCATCGTGGTCGTCTTGCCGGCACCGTTCGGGCCAAGCAGCCCCACGATTTCCCCCGTCCTGATGGAAAAACTGATGTCGTCAACCGCACGGAATGTCCCGAAGCGCCGGGAAACGTGCTCAACTTCTATCATATAATAGCTCCAAAGAGAGAGGAAAAGCGGATTGCCGGATTTCCTCCCGGATTCACCTGCAAAAACCATCAAAGCAGGCGCAAAAGCAAAAACGTTTTGTATCCACAAATATAATAAATCGCACCTTCAAAAACAAGGCACAAGCGCCGTCCGCACCGATAATATTTTGTTTTCGCAACCTCTAAAAACTTCAGTTTTTAGAGGTAACTTTGAATATGCGACGTTGTAAATCGCGCTATTACAGCGATTTACAACTCGACAGCAATCTCTAAAAAGTCTCGGAAGAGAATTTTTAGAGATTGCCTTTTCGCCCAGAGGAATGCCGAAAAACCAAAGATTTCCGGAAAAGCGCTGCACTGGCGGAGTTTTGCACCGCAGGCTGCGCGGAAAGCCGTGCCGCGAATTTTTGGGAAAAAATCAGCGGCTACCCATTGAGTTTTTTTTCCAAATGCAGTATAGTTTTTAAACGTTGCACGGTAAAAGCCGTGGGCAACATGGGGATATAGCTCAGTTGGTAGAGCGTGTGGTTCGCAATCATAAGGTCACCGGTTCGACTCCGGCTATCTCCAAAGCAACAAAGGGAATTTCCTGCCGGAAGTTCCCTTTTTTTATGCCCGCCCGCAGCAGGGCAAGGAGGTTCCCGTGAAACCCGAAGAACTCGCCCGCAACATGGCCATGCTGGAGGCGCAGGAACGCAAGGCCCGCATTACCGCGCCGGACGGCATGCCGGAAGAGCGTTTCCGGGAAACCGTCATCGTGCGGGTAAAAAGCGTGGACGACCTGTACAATCCCTACGACCCCACGCCGGAAGAAGACCGGGAACTGAACGCAGATGTGGAAGCCTACATCCTGAAGCAGATGAAGCGGCTGCCAAAGAAATCGCACGTCATCATACAGCTGTTCATCCCCGCGCCCCAGCTGATTGGGGAACGGCGCAAAACCATTCCTGCAAGCTTTACGAACTATTTCCGCGCGCGGGCCATCGACCACCTGATACGCAACAGACGCCGCTTCTTCCGCTGGACGCTGAACCTGATTCTGGGCGTACTCTTCCTGACAGGCTGCCTCCTGATTGCGCACCTGCTCAAGCTCAGCTCACCCGACCATCCCTTCTACAACGTGCTCAGCGAAGGCCTGAGCATCATCGGCTGGGTGGCGCTGTGGGAACCGGCCGCCTACCTGATTTTCGGCTGGAAGGAAGACCGCCGGGAACAGCACACCTACATGCGCCTGCACAACGCAGACATCACCATCACAGAAACGGGGCTGTACTCATGATGAAACACACGACTCCCGATTTTGAAAGCTTTGTCAACGCAATCACCGAACACAAGTGGAAGGTGCACGGAGTTGAACTGTACGCGGACGGAACGCTGGCGCACAGTTTCGGCGATACCACAGAACACAAATACCCTATCTACTCGGCAACCAAAACAGTCCTTTCCATCGCAAGCGGCATTGCCTGCGACGAAGGCAGCTTGGACCTCTCCCAGAACATACTGAAGTACATGCCCCGCACGTATGTGGAGGAACTGCCGCCGGCACAGAAAGAAATCTTCGGGCAGCTTTCCCTGCACCGGCTCCTTACCATGTCCGTAAAGGGATTTCCGTTCAGGATTCCGCCTGCCGCAGAAAGCTTTTTGCGTACCGCGCTTGCCTGCCCGCTCCGTAACTGGCAGACTGCGGAATTTGATTACAGCAACATTCCCGCCTATCTTGTGGGTGTTGCGCTGAGCCAGGCAATACAGGGAGATGCGTGGAACTTTATAGACGAAAGAATCCTGAAGCCTCTGGGAATTTCCGGCGCAGGGTATGAGCGCTGCCCCGACGGATTTTTTTACGGTGCATCCGGCATGAAACTTTCCGTGCAGGATTTGAGCCGCATCGGACTGCTGCTGTACAACGGCGGCACCTTTGCAGGGCAGCGGATAGTTTCCGCGGACTACGTAAAAAAAGCAACGGCTGTTCAGCAGATGAACCGCGAAGGCGGCTACGGCTATTTTATCTGGAAATACAAGGACGGCTTTTCCATCAACGGAAAATGGGGACAGAAATGCTACGTGCTCCCGGAGCGCGGACTGATGATAAGCATCCTCAGCGACATCCGCGATTCCTTCCGCGACCTGCAGCTCAGCATGGAAAAGCATCTGCTCAAAGAAGCATAACGGAGGCATGACGACAATGGAAGGTTTTGAAGTACAAGAATGCACAGACACCAAAATCATACAGACGCTTTTTCAGGAATATTCCCAGATAAAGGGAGCTGAATCCTGCTTTGTTTCCTTTGAAAAGGAACTTGCCGGCCTGGCATCTTTTTACCGGGGCGGTGCACTGTTTGCAGGCTATTGCGGCGGGGAAGCAGCAGCCTGTGCAGCACTAAAGAAAAGCAGCGCAAAAAGTGCTGAACTCAAACGGCTGTACATCAAGCCTGCGTTCCGCGGAAAGGGATACGCACATATCATCCTGCGCACGGTCTTTGCCAAGGCCAGAGAGCTGGGATTCAGCGAAGTCACGCTGACAACAAAACCCGCGGTCATGCCGGCAGCGTATGCGCTGTACAAAAAAAGCGGCTTTAGCGAAATCGGGGAAACAGACGGTACTGTTTCCATGCGTATTACACTTTGATTCGGAAGGTACGCTATGTCAAAGCAGAACATTTACGACAACGAAACTTTTTTTGAAGGCTACAAGGCTCTGCGCAAAAAGACATGCAGCGCAAACAATCTTTTTGAAAAGCCGGCGCTATTTTCGCTGCTTCCCGACCTGCACGATGCATGCATACTGGATCTGGGCTGCGGCTACGGCGAAAACTGCCTGAAGTTTGCACAGACGGGCGCACGGAAAGTGATTGGGGTGGATATTTCAGAAAAGATGCTTGCGGTTGCAAAGCAAGAACATGCAGATCCCCGGATTACATACAAGAATATGCCCATGGAAGACATCAGCCTGCAGACGCTGCTGCCGGACGGCGGAGCATTTGACCTTGTGGTCAGCTCGCTTGCCCTGCACTATGTAGAAGATTACGACGGGCTTGTAAAAAAGGTTTACAGCGTACTGAATGCGGGCGGCTATTTTATTTTTTCGCAGGAAAGCCCGCTCAACACCTGTTTTACCACCGGCAGCCGCTGGACAGTTGACGAAAACGGCACCAAGCTTTTTGCAAACATTTCAAATTACAGCACAGACGGAAAACGCGAATCAACATGGTTTGTGGACGGCATCCAGAAATATCACCGCACTTTTTCCACGGTCATCAACACGCTGGTGGAAAACAAGTTCCAGATTCAGAAACTGCTGGAGCCCTTCCCGACCGATGCAATGCGGCAGGCGAACCCCGGAACCTACGACCAGCACCTGGATCTTCTGCACAAGCCGGATTTTCTGCTCGTAAAAGCAGTAAAAGCCTAATGCCGGAAAAGCCCGCGCAGCTTCCAGCACAATGCAGGTGCGGCTTTATATCGCCCTGGTTTCATCAAAGCGATGTAAAGCCACATTTTTCAAAATCAGCAGACTCAATGCACCGAACTTAAAAAATCCAAAATCCTGGCATTAATATCGTCTATCTGTTCCCCCACAAAATGAGGACGATGGCCACCACCTGCCACCTTGTAAATTTTTGCCGAAGGAACTTTTTTCTGCAATTCCTCGCAGGTACCAAACGGATCATGCTCCCCATTGATAAAAAATGCCGGACAGGTAATGCGCTTCCACTCAGCATCTGTCAGATTGGGCTGCTGCTGCCAGTCAGCCACAGTGTTTTGCAAATACGTCTGCCAGTCCCCCCGGTGTGCTTCATAATGCCTGTTTTTCATGTCTTCGATAAAATCCAGATTACCATTTTTCAACAGATTTTCCGGCAAAAAATCTGCTGCGCCTTCCGGCCTGGGATACGCCGCACCGCCAATGGTAACCAGACTCTTTACTTTCTGCGGATAGTTTGCCGCCATGTAGCAGCCGACATACGCACCACAACTGTAGCCAATTATATGTGCCTGATTGATTTTCAACGTGTCCAGAAACAGTGCCATATCATCTGCAAGCATCCGGCTGTTCCACGAAAGATCATCACAGGTTGTTCGTCCATGCCCGCGGAAATCAGGATATAAACACCGGTATTTACCAGCAAACGGAAGAATCTGCCCGGAAAAAGCCAGCAAGCCCCTGCTAAAATGACTATGCAGAAACAATACCGTTTCGCCCCTGCCAAATTCTTCATAGAACACATTCAATCCGTTTAATGCTGCATACGGCATAAGATTTCATCCTCCACAACTTTATCTTTCCAAAACAAAACGTGCAAGTTTTACCTGTCCATCCATTGCAGCAGTTCCAATGCGTTTGCGCGTTATACGTACAGGAATCTCTTTATAATTACAATTCTAAACCTAAAAAAAGAAAATGTCAGCAGCAGGAGAAAGATTAGACCTGTTCGGAAACTACGTTTCCGCTCAGGTCGGCGAGTTTAAAATCGCTCAAATAACGCGATTTTAAACATCGCATTCTAGTGTAACCTGTTCTGAAACTGAAGTTTCCGAACAGGTTTATTTTCTTGCCCCCTGCAGCGGAATGTTTTCCAAAATTTTATTCAAAATCTGTAAAAAAACGATTGACATATAATTTCTTCAGTGTATAATATAACTAGATTCGTGAAACCGCTTTCATGAAATCAATTACAAGGATACAGGAGGAAGCAGCTTGACAAAGCCCAGCACCATTTATGACGTAGCACGACTGGCCGGAGTCAGTCCTGCAACAGTTTCTCGCGTACTTAATGAACCGGACAGAGTCGGTGAAGATAAGTGTAAGAAAGTTCTGGATGCAATAAAACAATTACATTTTGTCCCAAAGGCCGATGCCGTTGCTAATGCCAGAAAAGGCTACCACAAGATAGGTGTCATAGCTCCATTTTTTACACAACCTTCTTTCATGGAAAGACTTCGCGGTGTAGCTGACGTTCTCGCAGCAATACATTACGAACTTGTTATCTATTCCATAAACTCTACAGAAGACTTAAATAATTACCTCAGCACCATCATAACAACAGCCCGTGTGGACGGACTCATTCTGTTCTGCATGAATCTAGAAAAACCAATGCTGAAAATGCTGCAAAACGCATCATTCCCGGTATGCTTCGTAGAAAGCGACATTGAAGGATTTGACTGTGTAAACATACATAACCTTCTTGGCGGCCAGAAGGTCGCAGAATATATTTACAGTCTGGGTTGCCGTAAGCCAGGATTTATCGGAGAAAAATCAGGACTTTCGTATGCCGTCGGGGCAACAGAAGAGAGATTCAGGGGATTTAATTTTTACTTTGCAAATCAGGGAATAGTAATTCCTCAGGAACATATATGGATAGGAGAATTTTCTTATCATCAGCTGGATCAGGGAATTACAGATTTTCTTTCATCAGATAACAAACCTGACTGCGTCTTTTGTTCCAGCGACTTAATTGCAGCCCGCTTCCTGCACATAGCAAGAGGAATGGGCATTCGTGTGCCTGAAGATATAAAACTGATAGGATTCGATAATATTGATATTTCTAATTACATAGGGCTCAGCACCGTAAGCCAAAATTTGGATATGTCAGGCAAGGCTGCGGCAGAACTTGTTTTAGCAAGAATAAAAGAACCGGAAAGACCAGTTGTGAACATGAATCTGCCGCTTGAAATTATAGAAAGGGAAACTACCAGGTAAGATGGTTTTATAAACAATCGTACAAAAACAGGAGGTTTTGGATGAAAAAGTGTACAATCGTAAAGGCTATGTCTGCACTCTCTGCAGCGGCATTAGTCACTCTTTCAATGGGTTGCAGCAAAAATGATGCAACATCAACAGGTGCTTCAAACAAGGAAGACAAGACAATCCGAATTGAAGGAGCTTTCCGTGGTGAAGAAGAAGCCCGCTTTCAGGAAATCGTAAAGATTTTCAATGAAAAGAGCGGCTACAATGTAGTTTACACAGGAAGCCCTGACTTTGAAGTTCAGATTCAAGTAGAAACCCAGGCTGGAACTCCACCTGATATTGCAGCCCTTCCACAGCCTGGAACCATGAAGCGCTTTGCAGAAGCCGGGTATCTAAAGCCGCTTTCTTCAGATGTTGTAAGTGCAATTGATGCAAATTATGCGCCCGTATGGAAAGACCTTGGTTCTCACAAGGGAAACGTTTACGGCATTTTCCATCGTGTAAATGCCAAGAGCTTCGTATGGTACAACAAAAAAGAATGGGCAAAACGCGGCTACTCAATTCCTACAACATGGGACGAGCTTAAGAAGCTTGAAGACAAGATGGTTGCAGACGGTATTGCTCCATGGTCAATTGGATTTGAATCAGCAGCAGCAACAGGCTGGGTCGGAACAGACTGGCTTGAAGACCTTATGCTCCGCACGGCAGGTCCCGATGTATATGACAAGTGGGTAAATCACGAGATTGCATTTAACGATCCTGCGGTAGTAAAGGCACTTAACTACTGCGGCGAGGTATTCCTTAACAAGAAGTACACACTTGGCGGGCCTAACAATATTATTGCACAGAACTATGGCGACAGCGTAAAACCCTTGTTCGCCAATCCCCCAACAGCAATGATGAACCGCCAGGGTAACTTCATTACAGGATTCATGCAGGATGAAATCCAGGCAAATCTTGAAGAGAATGTCGGCGTATTCGCGCTGCCTGCAGTAGATCCCAAATGGGGAACACCAGTTCTTGGCGGTGGTGATCAGTTTGTAGCATTTACAGACAAACCTGGCGTCAAAGAGTTCCTTACATTCCTTACCACATGGGAAGCCTGTGCTCCCTGGGCACGCATCGGCGGTGCACTGTTCCCGCACAAGACACAGAACTTTGATGACTACGGCAACAGTCTGGAGCGCGAAATTGCAAAAATTCTTGTAAACGCTACCGTATTCCGTTTTGATGCATCAGACCTTATGCCGACAGAAGTTGGATCAGGTTCATTCTGGACTGGAATGGTAAACTATGTAAGCGGTGCAGAAAACGCAGAGCAGTGCCTTAAGACAATTGACGAGACATGGCCGCGTTAATCTTACGCTAACCAGCTTGGTAAAGTAAAACACAAAAGGCTGTCCGGGAATTTCATTTCAAAGGGCAGCCTTTTTAACAAAAGAAAAGGAGGATGTATGTCTGAGACAAAAGCCCTGAAAAAAACAGTCTCAGCCCCGGATTTAGCAAAAACAATTGGAGTTGTTGCAATAACAACGCTTGTTGCAATCGGCGGCTTTCTTCTGTTGCGGAACGACAGTTTTCCACAAATCCTTACAACCATAATTGCCATTGTATGGGGAGTAAGCAGTGTTGCCCTCATTTTTTATTCACTCAACCTTTTGGCTCAGGTATTTCCAAGCAAAACCTATAATAAAATAGTACCGTACATTTTCGTAGGTCCTGCAGTAATCATTCTGGCCTGGTACTTACTTATTCCTACGGCACGCTCACTCGTATTCAGCTTCATGAACAAAGACTCTTCAAAATTCGTAGGACTTGAAAACTACAAGTATCTGTTTACAGACCGTTCCATGCTCATATCCATACGCAATACACTTATATGGCTGGTATGCGGAACGGCTTTCAGCGTACTATTTGGTCTTATTGCTGCAATACTTGCAGACCGCAGCTATATAGAAAAAGCAGGAAAGACATTCATATTCCTTCCCATGTCAATTTCTTTGGTCGGCGCGGGTGTTATTTTTAAGTTCATGTATTCAGCAAAATTCGGTGGTGCAGAACAGACAGGTTTGCTGAATGCTTTTGTTGTAGCATGCGGAGGGGAACCTAATAACTGGCTTCAGAATGCACCATGGAACAATCTCTTTCTTATTGCAATATTCGTATGGCTGCAGACAGGTTTTGCCCTGGTAGTTTTATCTGCAGCATTAAAAGCAGTTCCTGAAGACATGATTGAAGCTGCCCGTATTGACGGAGCAGGGGAATTCCGTATATTAATACAGGTTATCATTCCAAATATCAGGGGCTCAATTATAAGCGTAAGTACAACAATCTTACTTGCGGCACTCAAATGCTTTGATATCGTTTACTCAATGACAAACGGTATGTTCGGCACAGAAGTGCTTGCCTCACAGCAATACAAACAGATGTTTACATTCCAGAACTATGGCCGAGGTTCTGCAATTGCCATTCTCATCCTTATTGGTGTAAGTCCTGTAGTTTACTACAACTTAAAAGAATTCCGTAACAGGGAGGCATTCAAATGAAAGAAAAAGATACAAGGAAAAGAACTCCTGCCAGAACCATAATTACAGTAATTCTCATATTTATCTGCATTCTGTGGACAATTCCTACGCTTGGCATTTTCATTACGTCGTTCCGTACTGCCGACGCCGTAAATGCAAACGGCTGGTGGAAGGCCTTCTCTGACTTAAAGAGCTTTACATTAGATAACTATAATCAAGTACTTTTCGGGCAAAGGTACAGTGTAGGAAATGCAACAGGCACACAGGCAGTACGCGGCACAACAATGCTCAGTGCATTTCTTACATCAATTACCGTAACGCTTCCTGCTGTCATTATCCCAATTTTCATTGCAGCCGCAGCAGCGTATGGATTTGCATGGCTTGATTTTAAGGGAAGAAACATAATGTTCGGAATGGTCGTAGCACTCCTTGTAGTACCGCTTCAGATTTCACTCATTCCTATTTTACGGGACTACCAGAAGATTCACCTGAACGGAACATATCTTGGTATCTGGCTGGCCCATGCAGGCTTTGGGCTTCCCCTTGCAACATACATGATGTACAACTACATCTCTACCCTTCCCCGCTCAATCCTTGAATCAGCATTCATCGACGGAGCAAGTCACTTTACAACATTTGTGCGCCTTATTCTTCCATTAAGCGTACCTGCCATCGCATCATTTGCAATCTTCCAGTTTATCTGGGTGTGGAACGATATGCTTGTTTCACTTGTATTCCTGAGCGGTTCAAAAAATATGGTACAGGTTGTTACTGTCCGACTTATGAACATGGCAGGAACGAGAGGAACAGACTGGCACTTGCTTACCGCAGGAGCCTTTGTTTCCATGGTTCTGCCGCTTACCGTCTTCCTGAGTTTGCAGAAATTCTTTGTACGAGGACTGCTTGCAGGTTCCGTAAAGGGTTAAGTATGTATAAAGAGCAGTTAGAACAGAACATGGCGGAGCTTACCGCACGCCTGTATGAATTGTACGGTTCACGTTGGGATTTTTATAAAATCCTTGGGCGGCTTGAGTCTATAATGAAGAAAGCTGCCTCAGAACGTACCGGCTATTTAAAGCAGAACGATGACGAAGCCATAAATGAAACCACATCTCGCCCATGGTATTTGCAGCAGGAAACAATCGGCATCATGCTGTATGTAGACCTGTTTGCAGGAAACCTGAAAGGTCTTGTGAGTAAAATTCCTTACCTTAAGGATTTAGGCGTAAACTATGTGCACCTCATGCCTCTGTTCGACTGCCCTGACGGAGAAAATGACGGCGGTTACGCAATAAGCTCATACCGCCGGGTTCAACCCAAACTCGGTACAATAGAAGATTTACGTTATGTGGCAGAAGAGTTCCACAAAAACGGAATGCGGCTTGTGCTTGATTTTGTATTCAACCACACAAGCAATGAACACGAGTGGGCAAAAAAAGCTCTGCGTGGAGATGAAAAATACAAGAACTTTTATTTTATGTACAAGGACAAGGCGGAAGTAGACAGCTGGAACGCAACGTTACGGGAAATCTTTCCAACGGTCCGCCGCGGTTCTTTTACGTATTTGGAAAAGCAGAAGAAATGGGTTTGGACCACATTCAACTCATTTCAGTGGGATTTGAATTATTCAAACCCAGAAGTATTTCTTGCAATGTGCGAGGAAATGCTTTTCATTGCAAATCTTGGAGTGGATGTACTTCGTCTTGATGCGCTTGCATTTGTATGGAAAGAGAAAGGCACTGTATGTGAAAGCCTTCCCAAAGCACATACGGTAATTCAGGCATTTCAGTATGTGGCACGCATAGCATGCCCTTCCCTGCATTTCAAGAGCGAAGCAATTGTCCACCCGGACCAGGTAATACAGTACATAAATCAGGATGAATGCTGCCTAAGCTACAACCCGCTGCAGATGGCCCTGTTCTGGTCAACTGTAGCAACACGTGATACAAGATTACTCACACTGTCTCTAAAGAAACGCTGGGCTGTACCAAAGAACTGTGCCTGGATAAACTACATCCGCTGCCACGATGATATCGGCTGGACATTCAGTGATGAAGATGCCGCACAGCTTGGCATAGACGGCTACATGCACAGGCAGTTCCTGAACAAATTCTTTACAGGACGCTTTGAAGGCACATTCGGCGCCGGAGAGCCGTTCCAGCTGAATCCGTCCACAGGAGACTGCCGCATCTGCGGTACAATGGCAAGTCTTGCAGGACTTGAACAGGCAGAAAAATTCGAAAACCCTGAGTGGCGCTCCATGGCAATTGCACGCATAAAAATGATGTATGCAGCACTGTTTGCCTTACCGGGAATTCCGCTCTTATACGCAGGAGATGAACAGGCAATTCTGAATGACTATTCATACCGTGAAGATCCCACAAAGAGGGATGATTCCAGATGGGTTCACCGCATAAAGACAGACTGGGAACATTCTGCAAAATTTGCTTCACAAAAAGAAATTACAGATTATGTAAGGGACCTCATCAAGATACGAAAAAGTGTACCCATGCTGGGGGGCGAAAACATTGCATTCTACGACGTGCAGGACAACAGGGTGTTTGCATTCCGAAGGGACACGATTCATGTAGTAATAAACTTTTCTGACAGTCCTGCACGATTCATGATAGATGCATGGTCACAGGACAGTACAGACTTGCTTTCGGGCAGAGTATTCGGAAATCATACAGCACAGGAATTAGAACCGTATGAAGTTCGCTGGTTAAAAGAAAATATACACTAGTGCAGAGGGAATTATATGAAGTTTTCAACAGAACGATTTGGAAAGGCAGATACAGCCAGAAATGAAACTTTGTTTACGCTTGGCAATGGTAATCTTGGTTTCCGCGGAGATACAGAAGAAACTAACGGCACCGTTCACAAGGGCACATACATAAACGGTTTTTATGACAGCGAACCGATACAGTACGGAGAAAACGCCTGCGCTTATGCAAAAAATCATGAGACCATACTGAACCTGCCGGACCCAAAACGGATTGAGCTTTCCGTAGACGGACACCCATTCGACATGTGCGGAACAGACGGATCCACGATAACAGCATTCAAGCTTGAACTTGATGAAGATACCGGCATACTGACACGTAAAACAGGATGGAATTACCAAGGCGGCAGCGCTGTAGAACTTGAAAGCAAAAGGCTTGTATCATTCACACACCCGGATTGTGCAGTCATACAGTATTGCGTAAAAAACACATCGCAAAAAACTGAGCGGATAAAACTTTCTTCATACATAGACACAACAGCAGGAAACATTCTTGCAGAAGTTGACCCGAGAATCGGAGCAAAGTTCCGTCACAAGCCTCTTATCATCGACAGTGCACATTGCTGTGAACACAATAAAGACACCGTACAGTGTTTTTCTGCCCACACAGCAAACAGCGGATTATTTTTAAGCGGCATGGCAATAAATTCCCTTACTGTACATGGCAGGCAAACAGCATGGACAGTTTATGACGCAGCAGAAAACATACCAAAGAGTGTTGCAGAATTTGATTTAAACGCAGGAGAGACCTTTACACTCCTGAAATACATTGCATATTCCTGGAACAACTCTACAGAAGGGCTTACTGAAAAAGCAGAAAAAGAATGTACGGAGTTTGCTTCCCAAGGTTTTGAAAAAGCATGTGAAGAACAGAAAAACTTTCTGACAGAGTTTTGGAATGTTGCACGTATTAATATAGAAGAAACCTCAGAACATAAAGATGGCGCTTCCTCTACCGAGGAAGCTTTACAGTTCAACATGTTTCATCTTTTGCAGTCAGCAGGACGAAGCGGCAAGGTCAGCATTGCAGCAAAAGGTTTAACATCAGAAGGGTATGAAGGTCATTTCTTCTGGGACACAGAAAGCTACGTATGTCCGGTGTTTACTTACACAGCCCCTGCAGTAGCAAGAAAACTTCTTGAATACAGAGCCTCCATTTTAGACAAGGCAAAAGAAAGAGCTAAAGAGATGAGCTTAAAGGGCGCACTCTATCCTTGGCGCACAATAAGCGGAGAAGAAACAAGTGCATACTTTCCTGCAGGTACAGCCCAATACCACATCAATGCAGACATCATATTTGCATTGAACCGATATTTAAATGCACATGAAAACGACGAAGGCTTTGACAGCAACACCGTTCAGGAAATAGCTGCAGAAACTGCAAGAATGTACGCATCACTCGGAAGCTTTACTCCAAGCAAGGGAGGTGCATTCTGCATAAACGATGTAACAGGACCAGATGAATACACTGCCATTGTAAACAACAATGCATTTACAAACCTCATGGCCCGCGAGAATCTGGAAATATCCGTAGCACGTGCAGGAAACGCCGCTTCTGACGAAGAAAAAAAATCATGGCAGAAAGCAGCAGACTGCATGTACATACCGTTTGACAGACAAAGTGCCATATACCCGCAGGACGACAGCTTTATGGATAAAGCCGACTGGGATTTTGCAAACACACCAAAAGAAAATTATCCGCTGCTGTTACACTACCACCCTCTCGTAATATACAGGCACAGAGTTCTTAAACAGCCGGACTTTGTACTTGCTCAGTTCCTGCTCAGCAGAAAGTTTACGCTTGCAGAAAAAATCCGCAACTTTAACTTTTACGAACGCTACACAACAGGTGACTCCTCCCTTTCACACTGCATCATGAGCATCATGGCGGCAGAAACTGGGGACACAAAAAAAGCCCTGGACTACTTTAACAAGACTGTCCGCATGGATATTGATGACGTAAACGGCAACAGCAAAGACGGCATCCATACCGCATGCATGGCAGGAAGCTGGATGGGCATTGTCTACGGCTTTGCAGGATTCCGCGATTACGGAGGAAAATATTCATTCAATCCGAAACTGCCACGGGGGTGGAATAAAGTAAGCTTTTCTCTTGCCATAAAGGGATGTATTGTAGATGTCGTCCTTACAAAAGACAGTGCCACATATTCCCTAAGAAAAGGTTCCGGCTTGGAGCTGACTCACAGAAACAGCACTTTCACGATTGCTTCCGGCGAAAGCAGAACATTCAGCCTGAAAAAGAAACTTGGAGCAGTATTGTTTGACCTTGACGGAGTAATAACTGACACCGCCCCATTGCACTACCAGGCATGGAAAGAAATGGCAGATGCAGAAGGCTTACAGTTTGACAGGGAGATGAACAAAAAGCTTTTAGGCATTTCAAGAGAAGAGTCTCTTGCAGCAATTCTTTCAGAAAACAAAGTTGACTGGACTGCAGAAAAAAAAGCAGAATGCTGCACACAGAAAAATGAAAGATACAAGGAGCTTCTCAAAGGGCTTACAGGAAAAGACATTCTGCCAGGCATTTTGAACCTGCTTAAAGAACTTAAAGCACACAATATTCCTGCAACGCTGGCTTCCAGCAGCAAGAACGCTCCTGCAGTTCTTGCATATCTTGGCATAAGCGAATACTTCACCACAATAGCAGATGCCGCACATGTGCAGAAAGCAAAGCCAGAAGCAGACATATTCCTTGAAGCTGCAGAAAAGTCTGGAGCATGGTATAATGATTGTGTTGGAATTGAAGATGCCGAAGCAGGTATCAAGGCAATAAAGAAAGGCGGTCTTACAGCTGTAGGCATAAGCCCAGACAGAAGCCTGACAAACGCAGACATGCAGGTAAGTTCAACAGCAGAATTAACGTATGAAAGCTTAAAAGCCTTAATGGAGGACTAGATGAAAAAATATGATGTTGTCGCATTGGGCGAAGTCCTTATCGATTTTACATACACAGGAACAAATGCAGACGGAAAAAAAGTCTATGAGGAAAACCCAGGTGGAGCACCTGCAAACTGTGTGTGTGCAGCCGTAAAGCTTGGAGCTAAAGGTGCATTCATCGGAATGACAGGGCACGACTCTTTTGGGGAAGACATCCGTACGGTGCTGTCAGATTTGCATGTTGACACAAGCGGCATGCGTTACAGCGACAGCCAGCACACAACACTTGCATTCGTAAGTCTTGCTCAAAACGGAGAGCGGACATTCAGCTTTTGCCGCAATCCGGGAGCAGACACACAGATTAGTCCAGAAGATTTAGACAAAAGCATGCTTGAAAACGCAAGGATTCTGCACATAGGATCTCTTTCCCTCACAGATGAACCTGCAAAAAGTACAACGCTTGCAGCAATTGAAGCGGTAAAGAAAGGAGGAGGACTCATTTCCTACGACCCAAACTATCGCGCAAATTTGTGGCACGGAAGGTCAGATGCAATTTCGCTGATGAAAAGCATATTTCCACTGGCAGACAGCGTAAAGGTTTCTGATGAAGAGCTGGAACTACTGTTTGGCAAGGGCATTTCTTACGAAGAAGGCGCAAAACAAATTCTTTCGCAGGGAGTTTCTTTAGTGCTGATTACGCTAGGTTCAAAAGGCGTATACTATGCAACAAAGCAGGGATTCTGCGGAGAGCTTGGTGTGCCAAAAGTAAAAGTTGCCGACACAACAGGAGCAGGAGACAGCTTTAACGGAGGTCTTCTTTACCGCCTTACACGCAGGGAAAATCCGCTAAGCTTTACAAAAGAAGAGATAGAAAAAGACATCTCGTTTGCAAATGCCGTAGCCTCTCTGTGCGTAACAAAGCGCGGTGCAATCCCCGCATTGCCAACGCTTTCAGAAACACAAGCATTTATGACGGAACACAAGATGTAATCCATAAAAACGAGGCTGTCAGAAAAGTCTCTCTCAGGGAATCGAAGATTTTTCTTGACGCCAATCATATAATATCCTCCCACAAATGATTGACGTCAGGATTTATCTTTCCAAAACAAAGCGTACAAGTTTTACCAATCCATTCATTTCAACAGACTGTATGGCAAAGCCGCATTTTTCCGTATAAAACCTGACGTTTTCAGTTTTATCGGCTGGGGTTATCAGGGAGAATTGCTTCCAGTCACTAAAATATGATTTTGCAAATTCCATTGCAGCAGTTCCAATGCCTTTTCCTTGAAAGTCTGGAATAACACACAAACAGCCGACTTCATATATCCGGCTTTCCGTCTCTTTACAGGAAATACAGCCGACAGGCTTGCCATTATATACAATCAGAAACTTAGCATACTCAATTATGGACTGCTGCATCATCTCTTTTGTTTTTCCGTATGCAGGGCATTCACCATACCGAATAAAATCGTCATAGAACGATGCATTGTAAATGTCGATGAGTAAGTCTGCATCTGCAATACTTGCTTTTCTAAATTCAAGATTCATACATACCACATCCAAAAGTTTCTACTTACATTTTACCATAACTCGTAACAAAAGCAAGCTGCTCGAAATCTTCCGCAGCAGGAAGACTGCTGAGTACAAATCACTTTACAAGCTCGTAACTCTTAGCGGTAAGTTCGCACAGTTTTTCAAAATCGGTTGCAGCGGTAAGCAGAACGGTTATCCAGTGTTTTTTGTTCATGTGCCAGGCAGGAAAAATGGACGTGTGGTCAACAAGATTCGGAACAGCATTCTGGTCTGCTTTCATGTTTACAACCCAAACGTCTTCGTCACCAGAAAGACCAAGCTGCAGGAACTTAATCCGCATAACAAGCGCAAACCATTTTTTATTGGGGCAGCGGAAAACAAAAGAGTATGGCGCATCATCCGGCCACGGGTAATCAGGTTCTACCGAAAACTTTGCTTGTATATACGCGATATACGCATCTTTCAAATCTTTTGTTTCAAAACACTTTTCCTTGATGTCATCAATAATCTTCTGAACTTCTTCCCTGAGAGAAGCAACAAAAGCACCGTGAACGGGCATATCAAAGAGTGCGTATTTTTCGCCGGTTGCAGAATCAAAAAGATGCACGATAAGAAGCGTCTCCGAAAGTGACAGTGCAATCTGCGCATTGAAGGTGCCGTTCGAAACAGGTACGCATAGTTCATACGTATTACTGTCTGCTGTGGTAAAACCGAACGGCTGCAGAGAATCCTTTTTGATTTTTGCTGAACGGAAAATATAGCTGTAGTCCATACTGTATTATAGCATCGATTCAGTGCATTGCCACAGGAAACCGCTTTAATTCCAGAAACGGTGCACACTGGTACACGCCAATGTTACTGATCGCTGCTTCCAGCGGAAGGCTGATTTTACCGGCAATTTCCATGGCCGTATCAAGCTGCGACTGATGCAAGCGCGTTGCCAGCGTAGCATGCGGAACCCAGATTTCCGGCAGGTAATATCCGTTTTCACCCTTTTCAAATTCCGGCAGCACAACGTTGTGCAGCGCCTTATTTATTTCAGACAGGTACGCATCTTTTTCTGGCTTAAGGAAAAGAACTTTGCCGTTAAAACTTCCAAGTTCAGTAAATCGTACCACGCCTGACCGCTGTGTATTGGAAAAGGCTTCCACAATCTGCATCAAGCGTTCTTCATTTTCTTTCATTCCATGAAAAGCCCCAATCGTAACATGCGGCGGAACCTTATTCTGAATAATAAAATCATCTCCCGTCATCCCTGCAATAGCACTGACCGCATCAGAAATAATTTCATTTACATCCTGACTAAAATGAAGCGAAACTGCGTATGTAACAAATGCTCTGTGCTTTTCTCTGCTTAGTTCCATAGGCTACAGTGTACAATGCTTTCATCGCAAGGTCTATAGCCTGCCGTTACATACACAGGACAGCCGCACGCAGTTTCACCAGTTGCAGGAATACAGAATCAAATTGAACAAGAACACTGATTGACACTGACAGACTGATCAGACAACAATCCCCTTGTGGTAGAGCGGGACGTATGCCGACCGGGAGAAGTTCTCGTAGCCCCAGTCGCTGTGCCTGTGCTACCGCAGTACCTTCCATTCGGAGATGTTGCGCTTACTGCTGTCAAAGTTCACCCCTACCTTGACAATCGTGCGCTTGTCCGCCTGATACGGGGTTGCGTAGCCGGAACTTTCAATCTGTGCAAGGGCATCGTCCGCGCTTGCATCCCGCTTGAACTCAAAGATGTACACGAGCTCGTCCGTCTCCACAATGCAGTCGGCGCGGCCCTTCGCCGTATGCTGTTCCACCTGCACGAACTGACCGAGCAACAGGAAGGTCAGGAATATCACGTTCTGGAAGTCCCGCTCCACCATGGCATCCTCAACAGTTCCGCTTGCGTATGGAAGATGTGCGAACAGGGCGGTGAAGCGGTCGCGGATGCCGTCTGTGTTGCCAGATTTTATGTCACGCCCAAAACTCCTTATATCAAGAGGCTTCTGGCTGTTCAAGTACACAGGAGCAAGGCTTTCCGTAAATCCATATTTCACTTCGTTATTGGGGAATCCCAGCGTGTAGCTGTCGAATTCCTTGTCATACCCCTTTATGGTCAGGTAGCCGGACTGATACAAAAGGGATACGACATCCGGATTGTCAGGCCGGTAGTCCTTTATTTCGTCCTCAGAAACATACAGGCTGCCGTCGGTGAATGACCTCGGATTGAAGTTCGTCTCCTTCAGCCGCTTAACAAGGAACGTCGGTGTTCCGGTTTCAAACCAGAATTTGCTGAATTTTTTGCTGCTAAACGCATTTATCAGACTGAAAGGATTGTAAATGTCTGGAGCGCTATTCGTAAAATGGTAGCCGTCGTACAGCTGCTTGAGCCGGGCAAGACATTCCTCCCGCGAAACGCCGTTTTTCTGAGCCATTGCGTCTACTTCTGGAGACAGCTCATTCTCAAGTTCCTCCTGTGTTATGCCACAGATTTCGGCATAATCCTCGTGCATAGAGATGTCCTGCAGTTGGTTCAGGTCGCTGAAGATGCTGACCTTTGAAAACTTTGTCACCCCCGTGAAGAATGCGAACCGCAGGCTGGCATCGCAGTCCTTGAGGACGGAAAAGAATCCCTTGTACAGCATACGGTTCTCCGCCTCCTGTTCCGGGTTAACCCCGATATTCTTCAGAAGCGGGGTGTCGTATTCGTCAACCAGAACCGCAACCTTCATGCCTGTCTTTTTGACGGCATTCTTAAGCGCGTGCCCAAACCTGACGGCAAGGTCTTCATCCTTACCTGGAAGTCCATATTTTTTCTCGAACTCTTCAAGGGTCGTCTTGAGACGGACGCTTAATCCGTCCTTCTGTGTGAACATCCCGGATGCGAGGGAAAATTTGAGCACCGGATAGACATTCCACTCGGTCTCGAGTTTTTCCATCTCAAGCCCTGTGAACAGCTCCTTCTTGCCCAAAAAGTATGCCTCAAGCGTCGTCACCAAGAGGCTCTTGCCGAACCTCCTGGGGCGGGAAAGAAAGTAGGGACAGGAAGTCTGAACAAGATTGTATACGAGAGCCGTCTTATCAACGTAGACGTAGCCCTCTTCCCTGAGTTTACAAAAGTCCTGTATGCCGATGGGCAGTTTCCTGATGTTCATGTACAAAGTATAGCACGGCTTTGCCTGTTTTTCAATCGGCCCTTGTTTTTAGACAACAATCCCCTTGTGGTAGAGCGGGACGTATGCAGACCGGGCGAAGTTCTCGTAGCCCCAGTCGCTATGCCAGTGACCGAAGAACCACTTCTTGTAGCTGACGCGGGAGTTCACTTCATCGTTGAGCTTTACGGTGGGATCCGGCATAAGGCCATCCAGGTTTTCTATGCACTGTATCCCGGCGGAAGGCCCCGTGTGGGAAAGCACGTAGTCGAACGTCCGTCCGCCCTTTTCCAGCCGGTCGAAGAAGCGTTTGATTTCACCCGCTGACCACTCCTCCTGTTCCCACCAGGAGACGTGCGGAATCCGTATGGCTTTGTCCGTGCTGGCTGCCCCTCCGAGCACGAGGAAAGACTTTCCTTCTATTATATAGATTTCCCCGCGTTTGAGGTAAAAGACATTTTTGCTCAGCTTCAAAGCGGTGGAGCCGAACATTTCCACCTGCGGCAGCCTTTGGATCATGTCGTAGTTGTCGTGGTTACCCATAAGGGCGAGAACGGTGAACGGCTTGTCGTCGTACCACTTGAGGAGGTACCTGTCTGTTCCGTTGCGGGGGTGGATGCCGTCTTCATCCACGGGGCAGTCATACCACGGCAGGCCGAAGTCCCCAAGCACCACAAGGTATCTGATTTCCTTGTAGTCCACCCCCTGCGTGTGGCAGCAGGTTCGCATCGCACGGGCGGAAATATTGGATACGTCGATTTCGTTATGCGTGTCGCCGGTTATGTAAATCATAGGCAGTCAGAAGCTCCTTTGGCAGAAAGGATAAGCTCTGGTTTCTTGTAGATCCCGCACGCGTGCAGCAGTCCGTCCACATCGTCCACGCCCCATTTCTCCGCAGCGAGGGCGATGATTTTGCCGCATGTGCGGGAGTCATCCAGAGCATCGTGGGCGTTGTAGACAATCCCGAAATGCTCACCCAGGTACGTCAGCCGGTGGTTTTCCAGTTCGGGCCACGTCCTTCTTGCGACGGCGAGGGAATCAAAATAGCTGATCTGCGGAACTGGCATTCCGTAATACTCGCAGCATTGACGGATTACATTCATGTCAAAGCTTGCGTTGTGGGCAACAAGCGGAAGCTCCGCCGTTTTCTGGATGAAGGGCATGACAAGCGTGTCCCAGATTTCCGGGAAGTACGGCTTGTCCCGCACGTCGCCGTAACTGATGTGGTGGATTTCCTCCGTCCATTCCGGGATGAAGTACATCTTTGCCGGGTGGATAAGCGAATATATGCTGTTCGCTTCCCTTCCATCGATGAAGCGCACAAGCCCCACCGAACACGCGCTGTTTGCGTACGTGTTCGCAGTCTCAAAATCAATCGCAATGTAATCCAGCTTTGATGCACCCATTTTATATCCTCCGTTCAGTGTAGCCGATTCACTTCTTGCCTGTCCGAGCAATTGCCCCGCCCCATCTTCTGCTCCTACTATATCATACCGCACCATCATTTCGTGATGGTGCGCCAGAAAAAATGATTTTTTTTATGATGATTTTGCCACTGGAAGAACAGCTCAGTTTCACTCCGGTCTTCCATCCGATGCTGTTGTTCCATTCACAAATCTTTGAAGTGAATCAGGCTTTGTGATATAATGGAATGATGGACAACACTCTTTACATCGCAAACGAAGCTCATTACGAGCAGGTGGTTGAGCGCATACACACCGTAAAGAAGACGCTCTGGATTGGAACCGCTGACATTAAGGATTTGTATGTGAAGGACGGTCGGGGAACAAAGCCACTGCTGGCGGTTCTTTCCGACCTGGTAGACCGGGGCGTGGAAATCCGCCTGATTCACGCAAAGGAACCCGGCCCCGCGTTCAGGAAGGACTTCGACAAATATCCTGCCCTTATCGAAGGAGTGGAACGGGTGCTCTGTCCCCGCGTCCATTTCAAGATCATCATCTTCGATTTAAAATCCGCCTATGTCGGTTCCGCCAACCTGACCGGCGCGGGGCTCGGCATGAAGGGCGCGCATACCCGCAACTTTGAGGCAGGAGTCCTGAGCAGCGACAAAGGCTTTGTAAAGTACGCCGCCGAACAGTTTGACAGCGTATGGATGGGCGCGCATTGCAAAGACTGCAGACGGCGTAAGTACTGCGGAGATCCCATCGCGTAAAGAACGAGACACGCAAAATGCTTCCCTCCCCCATTACAAAATGACGGTCTGACGTGTTATGGTTGTATCGTGACAATACTCGTGCTTGTACCGTGACGGTACTCGTGTTTGTACTGAAACAGTACACGTACTTGTACCGTGACGATATTCGCATTTGTACTTAACCAATACTCATGTTTGTATCGTTATGGAATAAATTTTTCATTAATTTCTGTCTGGCTATCAGAAAATGATTGTGCAGCATGCTATTGTAAGGTATCAGGAGGAGAAAAGCCATGGCAAAGAGAACAAAGAAAGCAAAAGCGGATTTTGACGTACTGACCGAGATTTCCACGGTCGCAGGAAAGCTTGCAAAGTCAAAGCTGAAGGTCAGGAGGACAAAAGTCTTCAGCGAGGCGGAGAAGAAGCTGAGCGGTTACTTTGGTACAACGGAAGGAGAGACATGGATGCTCTGCGCGATTATCTCTCATTACTTTGATAACCACGCTCAGACCTGCAATTTTAACAATCTTGCAAACTTCTTTGACTGCCCCGTGATGAGAATCATTGCCTACAAGAAGGACATACAGGTTCTGCTTGAAAAGCATTACATCAGCAATAAAAGGAATGTCATTGATGATGAGATAGGCCTTACGAACGAGTTTGAGCTTTCAGGTCAGTTCCTCTCGAGCATCCTTCACAACAAGAATCTGTCCTCAATGAAAGTCGATGAGAAGAAAGAAACTGTCCTCGATATAATCGAGAAATTCGCTGAGCTTGTGGAAGGCAATGAGGCGTTTTGCGAAAAGCAGGAAAAGTCAAGTCTGTTGGAGAAACGCTTCTCCGGGCACCAGTTCGTGAAGGACGTGAAGAAACTGCTTCCCGGAGATATTCGGGAGAGAATATTCTTCTATGATGCCTGCAACGATTTTATGCAGGGACAGGAGACAGGCCTGAACTCTACGATAGAAGACATTTATCCAACGTATTGCAAGTTCCGCATCGCGGAAAGCTTTCTGGATGACTCGAATGCCCTGCTCAAGGCAGACCTGCTTGAGTTCACTACAAAGGGAACGCTCACAGATTCCAAGCTTGAGATCCCCCCCAAGGCCAAAGAGATGCTGCTCGGCAAGGATGCAAAGCTGTTCACCAAAGCGGCCCGTGGAACCAACGTGATCCTGCCGGAGAAGATAACGGCAAAGGAACTGTTCTACGCCCCGGAGAACGAGGGCGAGATTGGCCGGCTTACGTCGTCGCTTATGGAAGAGAACCTTGCAAGGATACAGACAGGTCTTTCCGAAAAGGGACTTTCCAAAGGAATCGCCGTCCTGCTCTACGGTGCGCCCGGGACGGGAAAAACCGAAACCGTGTATCAGCTTGCCAAAACAACGGGACGCAAAATCCTTCACGTGGACATAAGCAGCTCCAAGTCCTGCTGGTTCGGCGAGAGCGAGAAAAACATCAAGCGGGTTTTCACGGACTATAATAATCCGCTCCAGCATTTTCTTGTTCAGTTTGCGTTCTGGTGTCTTAGTTTTCTTTTCCATACTGATAGTATACCACGAGATACTATCATTTGCTGATAGGGCAAATAATTTTTTGCGCAAAATGTTCCATAACAGGAAGACGAGCATGGCATGTGACGCAATGCGTTTGCTGGCATCGAGCACTGCGTGATTCTTTGCAAACAGGTACTGGCAATTGTCCGGGGACTGTGCTATACTTGCCCGTACAAAAATTCTTGCAGCCTGCACACATAACGGGGTCACAGAAAAATGGCATTCAAAGAGGCATACAAAAATAAACTGATAAAAATCTTTGTTCCGATCATGCTGAGCAATCTGATTTCGCAGATTCAGATGTTCATCGACAGAATCTTTCTGGGACGCATGAACATTCTTTACATGAGCGCAGTAGGGAACGCAACGGCACCGGTGTGGACAACCATGTCTTTTATCTTCTCGCTTTCAATGGGAGCTTCAATTCTGATAAGCCACGCTGTTGGCGAAGAGGATATCGACAAGGCAAAGAACTATGCTGCTTCGCTGATTAAGTTTCACAATGTGATTCCCATTGTACTGTTCGCGTTCTGGATGTTCTGCAGCCCGTTTGTCTTTACGCTGATGGGCGTTTCCGAAAACGTGATGAAGCTGTGCGTTACCTACACAAGAATTTATGCGCCTGTCTTCCTGATACTGGGACTCGGTTCTGCATACAGCGTTGTCTTTCAGACTTCAAATTACACAAAGCCGCTTGTTTCATACGGAATCATCCGCTCAGTCCTGAACATCATTCTGGATTACCTTTTGATTTTCGGAAAGTTCGGATTCCCGCGGATGGAGATTGCCGGTGCCGCGCTGGGAACTACAATTGCAGAATACGTCGGGGCCTTTTACCTGATGTACGTAACGATTGCAAAGAAAAACAAATTCTTTACAAGTCCGGGAATAAAACGCATTCTTGGAGCAAAAATCGGATTCTACCTGCGTTCCGTAAAACTTGGCGTAAACACGGCGATGGAAGACTTGCTGTGGAACACGGGAAACCTCTGCATCATCAGGATTCTGAACACAATCAACGAAGTTGCGGCGGGTATCTATTCAATGGTATTCACGGTGGAAATTCTTATTGTCGTGATAATCGGTTCAATCGGAAGCGGCACGCTCACGCTGACCGGCGAAGCAACGGGCGCAAAAGACCTGAAGCTTTACCGCAACGTTGTAAAGACTGCAATAAAGTGGTCGTTCCTTGTTTCTGCACTTGCACTGATTTTTATTTCGATTTTTCCGCGGCTTACCCTGAGCCTGTTCACCACGGACAAGGAAGTCATTGAAATGTCCGTGATTTACATTATTCTTGTTGCCGCAAACCTGTTCGGGAAATCGGGCAACATCATCATCGGAAACGGAATCCGCGGCTACGGCGATACCAAATGGATGCTGTTCACTCAGATTATGGGAACGGCGGGCGTCATCGGGCTTTCCAGCCTCTGCGTTTTTGTTTTTAAACTGGGCATGCTCGGTGTGTTCATCGCAGTTTTATGCGATGAAGCGCTGCGTGCGCTGATTAATTTTGTCCGCTTCCTGAGGATAAAGTTTTAGCCTTTACCGGCAGGGCGGTACCAGGCGAACGAAAATGGAAAGTACACGTAGTGGCTAGAGTTCCTGCACCGTGCACAGGCGGTAATATTCTCCGCGCTTTTCCATGAGTTCGTCGTGGGTGCCCTGCTCGGCAATGCCGTGGTCGGTAACGACGGCGATTTTGTCGGCATTCTTTATGGTAGAAAGGCGGTGCGCAATCACAAGGGTTGTGCGCCCCCTGGCAAGCTCGTCAAAGGAATGCTGAATTTTTAGCTCTGTTGCGGTGTCCAGTGCGGAAGTAGCTTCATCCAGGATAAGAATCGGCGGGTTCTTGAGGAAGCACCGGGCAATGGAAACGCGCTGCTTCTGACCGCCGCTCAGTTTGATTCCGCGCTCGCCCACGATGGAATCATAGCCGTTGGGCATCTTCAGTATGTCCTCGTGGATTTCGGCACGGCGGGCGGCCTGCTCGATTTCTGCATCGGTAGCACCCGGCCTGCCGTACGCGATATTTTCGCGGATGGTACCGGCAAACAAAAAAACTTCCTGCTGCACAATTCCAATCTGGCTGCGCAGCGAAGTCTTTTTGATTTTCTGTATGCTGATGCCGTCCAGGCTGATTTCGCCGCCGCTTATCTCGTAGAAGCGCGGAATCAGATTGCAGATGGTCGACTTGCCGCCGCCGCTCGCACCAACAAGGGCAAACTTTTCCCCGGCGCGGATATCCAGGTTCACGCCGGAAAGCACGGGGAAATCTTCGGTATACGAAAACGAAACATCCTTAAATCTGATATTGCCGCGGGCAGACAGAATCTCCACGGCATCCGGAGCATCGGCAGCTTCCGGTTCGGTGCGCATGATTTCAAGAAAACGCTGAAAGCCCGCCATACCTGTAGAAAACTGTTCAACAAGGAAATTCAGTTTTCCAATCGGAGCGCGGAACGCAGCCACAAAAAGGTTTGCTGCAACCAGATCCGGCAGCGTCATCTTGCCTTTTATGATGAAGTAGCCGCCGACCGCAAGCACCACCAGCGACAGCAGGTTGTTGCAGAACTCGATGTTCGAACTGAAATCTGCCATGAACTTAAAGCGAATCTGCTTTGCTTCGCTGTAGCGGATATTGTGCCCGGCAAAACGTTCGCGCTCAAAGTCCTCATTGTTAAAGCCCTTGGTAACGCGGATGCCGGAGATGCTCGACTCAAGGCCTGCGTTCACATCGGAAGTGGTTTCCTTTACCGTGGTGGAGGCGCGCGAAAGCTTTTGCTTTGAAATGATGCCAATCGCAATCATAAGCGGGAGCACCACGATGACAATCACCGCCAGCTCCCAGCGGATGTGCAGCATCATGATGAAGGCGCCGATCAGGTTCAGCAGTGCAATGGTAAAATCTTCCGGCCCGTGATGCGCAAGTTCGGTAATCTCGAACAGGTCGGTTGTTGCGCGGGACATGATTTTTCCCGTGCGGTTGGTATCATAAAAACTGAACGGAAGTTTTTCCAGCTGGTCAAAGACGTCGCGCCGCATATCCTGCTCGACGCGGCTCCCGAAGACGTGCCCCCAGTAGGCGACAAACCAGCTGCAGCCCTTGTGCAGGCAGAATCCGGCCAGCAGCACGGCTACCAGCAGCAGAAAGGTGCGGAGCTCTCCGTTGGGAATCAGCGTGTTCAGCGCAAAGCGGGAAAACATGGGGAACGCAACGTCGATTGCCGCCATAAAAACCGCACAGAACATGTCGGCAACAAAGAGCGTGATATGCGGCTTATAATAGAAGAAAAAAATTTTCAGCGGATGCTGCGTGTAATCCATCATAAACTCCTTCGTGTACATTGTACCTGCTGCAGGCAGTTTTGCCTAGTCTACACATGCGTTCCCGCGGAAGTCCACGGCCCTGCGAAAGCACGTCCGACACATTTTCAGCTTAAGTCAATTATTATGATGCAAAAAAAACTTGCAGTTATGCCGGGGCAAAGCTATAATTATACAAAGCGGCACTGCACCGCAGCAGACCGCCCGCAAGGAGTTTTTTAATAGGTTATAATTCATCAGCCAGGCTTTCCCTTACCGTCAAGCTGCTCTTCATCTTCCTGTCAGTCGTGCTTATCACGAACATCCTGATAGGAATCCTCACTTACCGGATTTCAGCAAAGGGACTGACAGAGAGCGTTACCAGCCACCTGGACAGAGTTGCCGATGACATCGGAAACCAGGTTGCATCCGTAAACCAGCGGCACTTCCAGTCGCTGCGGGCTATTGCCGCACTCCAGTTCATTAAGGATGAATCCATTCCCCTTGCCGAAAAATCACGGCAGCTTTCCGAGGTGGCAACAGCAATGGAAAGCAACGTGCAGAACATTGCTTTCTACGACAAGGACGGCAATGCAATCACCACGGACGGCCGCCACATGAATTTTGCAAACCGCGTTTACTTTACGGAGGCCATCGCCGGACGCACCTATGTGAGTGACCCCACGTACAGTACGGTTACGGATTCCGTGCTGCAGCATTTCAGCATACCCGTGTACAGCAACGACGGGCGCATCATCGGTGCGATGGTAACGGTCATCAGCGGAAACATCATTCAGGAAACCATCGCTGACATCGACTCCGGCGGCGGCATGCATCCCTCCGTCATCAACTACAAGACAAAAGTGACTGTCGCAAACGTCAATGAGGGCACGGACGAAAATTCCTTTGAGCTTGACAACAACTCCGAACTTGGCGTTGTGATGAATCACATCTTCGAGGGAAAGGACGGCGTGGAAGACTTCTTTGACCCGAACATCCAGCAGCACATGATTGCATCCTACAAGCGCATTCCCGGCTCTGACTGGACGGTTTTTGCCGTTGCGCCTTACGATGCCTACTTTGGTATACTGGCAACCCTGCGCACGTCGGCCATCAGCCTGACGGCCGCAGTCATCGTGATTTCGGCGCTGCTCATCATGCTGTTCATCACCATGCTCTTCAAGCCGCTCAAGACCGTGAAGGAATCCATCACGACCATCGCAAGCGGCAACGCAGACCTGACGCAGCGCATCGATGAAAGTTCCAATGACGAAATCGGCGACGTGGTGAAGGGCTTCAACAAGTTTACGGCCATGCTGCAGACCATCATCAGCGACGTAAAGAATTCCCGCGCAGAACTGAGCAAAGCCGGAAACGACATGAGCAGCAGTGCGCAGAATACAGCAACGTCCATCGACGAAATCATCCAGAACATCAAGAACATGTCCGGCCAGATTCACAATCAGGTTACCAGCGTAAGCCAGACTGCCGCCGCCGTCAACGAGATTGCTTCCAACATCGAGTCGCTGAAGCAGATGATCGAAAACCAGGCTTCCGGAGTGACGGAAGCATCCAGCGCCGTCGAAGAGATGATTGGCAACATCGAATCCGTCAACCGTTCCGTGGACAAGATGGCCAATTCATTCAGCAAGCTGGAAACGGACGCGCAGGGCGGTATCTCCAAGCAGCAGGCTGTTGACAACCAGATTAAGCAGATTGAACAGCAGTCCGTCATGCTGCAGGAAGCAAACGCTGCAATCTCCAGCATTGCGGAACAGACAAACCTGCTGGCTATGAACGCCGCAATCGAGGCAGCCCACGCGGGCGAGGCGGGCAAGGGTTTTGCGGTCGTTGCAGACGAAATCCGCAAGCTTTCCGAAACCTCCAGCCAGCAGTCAAAGACCATTGGCGACCAGCTGAAGAACATACAGGATTCCATTGCCGCCGTCGTCGATGCATCGGCGGACTCAAGCCACGCCTTTGCGTCCGTGTCCAGCCAGATTACGGAAACCGACCAGCTGGTCAGCCTCATCAAGTCTGCCATGGAAGAACAGAAGACCGGCTCGCAGCAGATTACGGCAACGCTGCACAATATGAACGACAGTACCATTGAAGTGCGCAATGCCGCCGCAGAAATGAACGAGGGCAACAAGGCAATTCTGCTGGAAATCGGACGCCTGCAGGATTCTACGGCCACCATGCAGTCCGGCATCGACACCATGGCGGTGGGCGCAGAAAAAATCGACAAGACCGGCGCCGTGCTGGAGACGATTTCCCAGCAGGTTAAGGCTTCCATCGACAAAATCAGCGCACAGATAGACCAGTTCAAGGTCTGAAAAAAGGGAGCTGCAAGGTTTCCCCATGCATGGGTCAGGCGGCACCGCCGCTTGGCCCGTGCACTTCCCTCCTCCCTCTTCAATTCTCAAAGCAAACTTAATCCATACAAGTACTTTTTTCTGGACAGGGCAAGATTCTTCTATTATACTGGTAATATGTCGGGGTGTTTCCGGAAGCCTGTGTGCTGCCGCCATTCCCGCACACTGTACGCGCAGGCTGCATGCCCTGCACTGCATGTTTTCGGAGGTTTTTTGTGACACACAAGCTTATTGCCGCGCTGCTTATTTTGCTGACAGCAGCCCAGATTGCAGTACGGATTGCACCTCCGCTCGTACAGAAAAGTTCACAGAACGAAACAAAGAACAAAATGATTGCCGCGCACATCCATGATACACTGGACAGCAGCATTGAAAAACCGCTCACCATTTCCAAGGCCATGGCGGCAGACAGCTTCCTGCTGCAGGCGCTGAAAGACGAGCCGCATACCGCTCAGCATGTCATGGAGCAGCAGATGGCGGAATACCTGAGCACGCTGAAGGAAAAATTCAACTACATTCAGACCTTTGTGATATCAGAAAAAAGCCGCCGCTACTACACGCCCAAGGGCATCGAAAAAATAGTGAACCCGCAGGATGACACCTACGACATCTGGTACCAGATTTTTCTTGATTCCGGCAAGGAAGTGGATCTGGACACCGACCGCGACCAGCTGAACGACTTCCGCTGGACCATTTTCGTGAATGTCCGCATCACGGACGAGGACGGCACCACGCTGGGCGTCTGCGGCGTAGGCGTATTCATGGACGAGCTGCAGGAGCAGTTCATGCAGACGGAAAAGGAATACGGAGTAAAAATCAACCTTATCGATACGGACGGACTGGTGCAGGTTGATACGGACACTTCAAACATAGCGAACGCATACATTGCGGAGGCGCTGGGCGACAAGGCCGGCAGCGAAGCCTTTACGTACAAAAGGCGGGGCAGATCAGGCTTCCGCATGACGCGCTACATGAAAGACCTTGAATGGTACCTGGTGGTGCAGAGTTTCAGCCAGAAAGAAAGTCTTGCCGGCACCTGGTTTTCCATCATAACGCTCTACATCCTGCTTGCCGCAATCCTCGTCACCGTGCTGATCGGCAACAGAAAACCAAACAGCCACTACATCATCAAGACCGACCTCACGGAAGATACGCTCACCGGGCTGCCGAACCGCAATTACCTGAAGGAATCTTACGGCGAGATGGGCATATTCAACACAACTCGATACAAATCGCTTGCAATGTTTGACATCGACAGGTTCAAGGCCATCAATGAAACGCGCGACGGCGACCGGATACTTGTTACCATCGCGGAACTTGCAAAAAAAACCGTCGACAACCGGGGACTTGTGTTCCGCTGGAGCGGGGACGAATTCGTCCTCTTCCTGGAGATGGACGGAGACGAAGCAGAAGCCCGGCTCAAGAACTTCTGCAAGGAAGTACAGAAGCAGACGGACGTTACGGTTTCCGTGGGAATCGTGGATGTTGACCTGACTGAAAGCATAAAGACAAATTACCACCGTGCAGTCCAGCCATGTTACGCCGTGAAAGAGACCGGGGGGAACGGAGTCAGAAGAAAATGAATACAAATCAGAAAAAGCCCCTGAAAATCCAGATCATTACCAGCATAATCATCTGTTCAACGCTCGCTTTTATTGTATCTGTGGGACTGGTTTCGCGGCTGTATATGAACACGACCAATTCCTATTTTGCACAGAACGTAAGGCTTACCGCAGATAAAAAGGCGTACGAGCTGGATGCATGCTTCCTTGCAGTGGAAGATTCCGTGAATGAAATGCAGGACTACATCCTGCGTACCATAGACGAAGAACGCATCCTGCGCGACAAGGATTATGAGGAAACCTACATGACGGAACTGACGGAACTGGTGTCCTCAATCGCATTCCACACAAAAGATATTGTTTCCGCGTACTTCCGCATGGAAGCAGAACGCTTCGGCGGCAACAGCGGCATTTTCCTTGAAGGCGGTTCAAAGAACGGCTTTATCAGCATACGACCCACGGACATAAAGAAGTTTTCGCCCAGCGACACAGAACACGTGGGCTGGTACTACGCACCCATCTGGAAAAAAGCCCCCGTCTGGACTGCACCCTACGAAAACAAGAACATCAACATCCACATGATTTCGTACGTGGTTCCCCTGTACAAGAACGACACGCTGCTGGGCGTGGTCGGGATGGACATAAATCTTGCAAAAATCAAGAACGTCATCGACTCCCTGCCGGTGGAAGGCGAAATAGGCATCCTTATCGGGGACGACGATACGCACATCTACCACAGCAAGGCGGACAGCCCGCAGAAATCCGTAGAATACTCTGCGGACACCGCAGCACTCATCGATTCATTCAATGATGCACGGGAGGAAAACGGGCAGCTGCTGCGCTTCAACTGGAATTCCAGCCCCTACTACGGTGTAAGCCGCAGGCTGGAAAACGGCATGCAGCTTGTTACCGCCATACCGCAGGCAACATTTGCGGGCATCCGTTCCCAGAACCTGCAGTCGATTATTCTGGCATGTGTGTTCACCACGGCAATGATAACCCTGCTCCTGTATCTTGCGGTGCACAATATTATCTCGCCGCTGGAAACCATCACGAATGCTTCGGTTAAGCTTGCGCGCGGCGAGCTGTACCAGCCCATCGACTACCGTTCAAACAACGAGCTTGGCATCCTGGCAGACAACATCCGCATGATGACCAGCCAGATCCGCGAATACATCGAGCACATCAGCGAGCAGACAAAAAAAGAACGCGCGGCAAAGGAAGCCGCCGTCAACGAAAGCAGGAGCAAAAGCAAGTTCCTTGCAAGCATTTACCTTTCGCTGCATGAGCTTGACCTGAACGAAGACACGTTTATGGAAATCCAGTGCCACGACGAAGTTTCCAAGACAATCGGCCTGTCTGTCGGCAACGCCCGCGCCACCGTCCGCCGCGTTATGGAAGCACGCATGGCAGGTACGGATAAAGAGCGGCAGGACTTCCTGAATTTCATTGACTTCAACACGCTGGAAGAGCGCATGAAGAACAAGATTTCCATCTCCAAGGAATTCCAGGGCGTACTGAGTTACTGCCGCGCGCGCTTCATCATGGTAGACAGAAACCCCGACGGCACCCTGCACCACGTGCTGTACGCCGTTGAAAACATCGCCGACGAAAAAACGATGCGCGACAAGCTGCAGGAAGAGCGCGACAAAATGCGCATTGAAGCCGAAAAGAATTTTGCCGCATCACAGGCAAAGAGTTCCTTCCTGGCAAACATGAGCCACGAAATCCGCACGCCCATTAACGCCGTACTCGGCATGGATGAAATGATTCTGCGGGAATCCAGGGACGAGGAAATCCTTGGCTACGCGGCAAACATCAAGACGGCGGGCACGAACCTGCTTTCCCTCGTGAACGAAATCCTTGACTTCTCAAAGATTGAAGCGGGCAAGATGGAACTGCTGCCGGACAACTACGACATTTCATCGCTTGTGGTTGACCTTGTAAACATGATAAGCGAGCGCGCAAAGGACAAGGGACTGGAGTTCAAGCTCAACACAGATCCGTCGCTTCCCAAGACGCTCTACGGCGACAGCGTGCGCATCAAGCAGTGCATACTGAACCTGCTGACGAACGCGGTCAAGTACACGCATGCCGGCAGCGTAATCTTTACCCTCGGTTACCAGAAAATCGATGCGCAGAAAATTTCCCTGTGCGTCAACGTTAAGGACAGCGGCATCGGCATCAAAAAAGAGGACATGGCAAAGCTTACCTCGCCCTTTGAGCGGATTGAAGAAGGCCGAAACAAAACAATTGAAGGCACGGGGCTTGGCATGAGCATCGTGACCCGCCTGCTTGCCATGATGGGCAGCAAGCTTGACGTGCGGAGCGAATACGGCAAGGGGTCGGAGTTTTCGTTCTGCATCGAGCAGCCCGTTGTGGACTGGTCGGAAACCGGCGACATCAACGAAGCATACAAGCAGAGTGCCGAAAGAATGTCTTCGTACAAGGAAAAGCTTCACGCTCCGCGCGCGCGGCTCCTCTTTGTTGACGATACCGCAATGAATCTTGAAGTCATAAAGGGCCTGCTGAAGAACACCGGCATGACGATTGATACGGTGCTGAGCGGCAGGCAGGCGCTGGAAAAAGTGAAGGAAACGGAATACAACATTCTGTTCATCGACCACCGGATGCCGGAGATGGACGGTATCGAAACGCTCCATGCGATGCAGCAGCTGGAGGACAACAAATGCACCGGAAAACCGGTCATCGTGCTTACGGCAAATGCAATTACCGGCGTAAAGAAAATGTATCTTGACGAAGGCTTTACGGATTACCTTTCAAAGCCTGTGGATCCGGACAAGCTGGAAGAAATGATATGCACGTACCTGCCGCCGGATTACCTGGAAGAGGCACCGGAAGGCAGCGGAGCGGCGGCTCCCGACCCGGAAAATGCGGCAAAGGAAGCTGCGTTCATCGAAAAGCTCCGGGAAAGCAAAATCATTGACGTGGACATGGCGCTTAAAAGCTGCAGCTCAGCAGAACTGCTTGCATCGGCCATGCAGACCTATTACGATGCCATCGAAGAAAAATCCGGCGAGCTGCAGGGCTTCTACGACCAGCAGGACTGGCAGGACTACCGCATCAAGGTGCACGCGCTCAAAAGCACTTCGCGGCTTATCGGTGCGATGGAACTTTCCGACCTGGCCGCACATCTGGAAGACTGCGCGAACAACAATGACGTGGACGAGATTCTGGCCAAACACGGGACGCTGCAGGATTTATACCGGAGCTACCTGCAGAAACTTGCACCCTTTGTGCAGCGGGAGGATACAGACGGCAGCGAAAAAGCGGAGATTTCCGAGGATGCTCTGCGGGAAGAACTGGCTGCGCTTGCTACATACGCGGACCGCTTTGACATCAGCGGGCTGGATGCAGTTCTGAAAGATTTGTCGGCATTCGCCATGCCGCCGTCGTTCGCCGCCACGTTCGGGAAAATCCGCAGCGCGGTGGAAAACGTTGATTTTAAGGAATTAAAGACACTGCTGACAGACAGCAGCATACTATCCGGAGGAAATTAAGCAGCAGTGCGGACGCTGCGCTTCTGACAGCGCCCAGCCTGCAGAGGAGTACACATTATGGTAAAAGAACTGTATATTGTGGGAGACGAAACCCGTCTTGTCGTAAAAAATTTCCTGCACCTCCTTGAACCGACGGACTGCACGCTCCAGCTTGTGGGGCAGGATGCAGGAAGCCTGGGCAAGCTGCCGAAGGAACCCATTCACCTGATTCTGTGCCTTGCGGAAGGAATCAATTTCAGCGCCATCAGGAAACTCGCGGAACTGCAGAAGCTGTACGGCACGCACCTGTACTTTGTGGGCAGCCCGGTCAACATGTCGGCAAGCGAGCTTGACTACTTCTACAAGATTCCCTCCGTGCGCTTTCCGTCCTATTCACTGGACATCAACAAGCTGCTGGATGTCATGGAAAAGAACGACGTAGAGCGCAAGCGCATACTCGTTGTTGATGACGAGCCAATCCTGCTCCGGAACATCAAGGGCTGGCTGGAAAATGACTTTGAGGTCTACCTTGTTCCTTCCGGCGAAATGGCACTGGAATTCCTGGACATGCATCCGGTTGACCTTATCCTGCTGGACTATCTGATGCCGAACATGGACGGCCCGGAAGTGCTCAGAAGAATCCGGGAAGACAAAAACAAGCAGCAGTTCCCCGTTATCTTCCTGACGGCGAACAACGACAAGAACAGCATCATGAAAGCCATGCACATGAAGCCGGACGGCTACATACTCAAGAGCACAAGCCCGGAAGACATCCGGAAAGCCGTGCTTGACTTCTTTAAAAACCGCGTCATCGTGCTTGATACAAAAGAAAAGTGAGGTGAAGCCCGCTGATTCAGCATAAAAAAATGTGAACCGGCGGGAAAATCCGGCGTTTTTTCATGCACCGGGCCATTTTTCCGGCCTGACGCCCTGCTGCAAAAAATCATTTGCTTTTCCTGCTGAGGTGGTGTAAAATGAAATAAACACGTGTTGATTTTACGTGATGACACCATTTTCAGAGGTATTTCCATGGATTCACTGACTTCAGAAACATACAATCCCGACAATCTTCCGGCAGCATTTGTCAAAAAATACGGCGGCACCGAAGACAGCGTGCAGCTTTTTTCTTCCCCGGCGCGTATAAACATCATCGGCGAGCACATAGACTACAACGGCGGCAAAGTGTTCCCGGCGGCAATCAACCGCTACCTTTACGTTGCCATCCGCAAGCGGCAGGACACAAAAATCCGCTACAGCGACGTGCGCTTCCCCGGCGATTTTGAGTTCGACATCAACGACAGCTTCGCCTTTGACAAGAAAAACGGCTATGCCAACTACCTGAACGGCATTCTCTCTCAGATGAAGGCCCGGGGCTGCGTCTTCCCCTGCGGCTTTGAAGTCCTTATGGTGAGCAACATTCCTGCGGCCGGCGGCATTTCGTCGTCTTCCGCGCTGGAATGCGGCTTTGCCTACGCGGTGAGCGAAACCTTCGGCTTTGGCATAGACCGCATCACCATCGCCAAGCTGGGGCAGCTGAGCGAGCACAATTTTATGAACGTAAACTGCGGCATCATGGATCAGTTTATCATCGCCATGGGAAAGAAGGATTCCGCCATTGCGCTGGACTGCGGCACACTCAGCTACGCCTACGTGCCGCTGGCGCTGGGCGATTACCGTTTTGTGGTGATGAACACAAACAAGCAGCGCCGCCTTGCAGACAGCAAGTACAACGAACGCCGCGCTCAGTGTGAGGAAGCGCTGCGGCAGCTGCAGGGCGCAGGTGTAACGGCGGCGGCGCTCTGTGCGCTCAGCCCCAAGGAATGGGAGGCGGCAAAGGGCGCCGTCAGCGACCCGGTGCTGCAGAAGCGCGCGCGGCACTGCGTGTACGAAAACCAGCGCGTGCTTGATGCCGTAACGGCGCTGCAGTCGGGCGACCTTGCACGGCTGGGCATGCTGCTCAACCAGTCACATCAATCGCTGAAGGAAGACTATGAGGTAACCGGCATTGAGCTGGACACCCTTGCGGAAACTGCACAGAAGCAGGACGGCTGCCTGGGCGCACGCATGACCGGTGCAGGCTTCGGCGGCTGTGCCATTGCGCTCGTACACAAGGACAAGACGGACGCATTCACCGCCGCCGTGCAGGAAGCCTACACTGCCGCCATCGGCTACAAGGCAGGCTTCTTTGCCTGCGAAAGCGGCGACGGCGTTGCACATTACCACCGGGGCTAGCCCTTTTTAATGAACCTGTTCGGAAACTTCAGTTTCAGAACAGGTCTATTTACTTTGCAACGGCAACGGTTGAGGCTTCAACAACCTTGGTGTCCGTGTCGAATTTGCGGACGGCAATCCAGTCACCGGCTTTGATGTCAGCAAGGGCAAGGCTGGTATTGGGGACGGGCGCCGGGCGGCGGTCTGCTTTCTTTGCATTTTCATCCGCTTCAGCAGGAGCAGCGGGTGCAGTCTTTTCCTTGGGGAAGGAATTGATTTTTGTCAGCGGGTTCACGTGCACCACGGTTTCCTTTCCGTCGGCATCCTTCAGCGTGATGGTCTGCTTGTCGGTGCTGACCGCGCTGACGGTTCCCATCAGATTCACGCCGTGCATCATCATGCCGCTGTGGAAGAATCCACCGTTAAAGGCCGGCATAGACGGCATGTTGTGTTCCGCGCGGGGACCGTCCTTGCGGCCCGCATCCTTGCGGTCGGGGAAACGCCCTGCATCCTTTGCAGAAAGGGGAAGCAGTACCAGGCCCATTGCAATCACACCAGCTGCACATGTCTTAAAAATCATCTTGTTCATAGTAATCTCCTTAGGAATACCGGCATCGGCCGGAAAAATCATGCCAGCTCGCTGCTGACACTACCAACTATAGCGCAGCGCAGGAATCAGTGCATGAACAGCAGATGAACGGAAGATGAAAGAACTTTCATCAAAAAACGCTCCTCAAAAGCTTTCCGTGTGCTATACTTATGAATATGAAGACGCTTTCCTGCATACGCAGCCTGTTATTTCTCTGCATGGTGCTGGGCACAAAAGCCGCAGCCCAGCCCGTGCACCCGCCGGCGCCGCATCCCCGGCTGCACCGGGAATCCATGAATTACAGCGGACGCAAAATGCCGCGCCATGCAGAATCATTTTCTGCAATCGGCGTAAAAATAGAAAACGGCAGCAATGACGTGATTGCCATTTCTGTTTTCTTCAATGACATACTGGACACCAATTCCATCCGGGGCGACAGTATCCTGATTAACGGAGCAGAACTTCCGCCGGGCACCGAATTCATCTTCAGCAAAACGCGGCAGATGATGCGGGTTTCCATTCCCCGCACGGCAGCCCCGCACGCTGCAGGAAGCACCTTTTCCCTGACGCTTGGCGGCATACGCTCTTTCGACGGCAGGGCAATAAAGGCAGAAGAGCTGCACGAGCTTTCTGCCGGAACCTTCTTCAAATATTCCCGCAAGGAGCAGGCATGGCAAAAATCCTCATTGTAGAAGACGACAAAGAACTTTCGCACATTGTGCAGCTGGAGCTGGAGCACGAAGGCTTTGCCACCGCCACGGCTTTTGACGGCAGGGAAGCGCTGGATATGCTTGCACAGGAAGCGCCCGACCTGATGCTGCTGGACGTGATGCTGCCCCGGCTGAGCGGGCTGGAAGTGCTGCGCAAAATCCGCGGAGGGCTGCAGGCGGAACTGCCCGTCATACTGGTAACCGCCCGCGGCGAAACGGTGGACAAAGTTGACGGGCTGAACAGTGGCGCCGATGATTACATCGCAAAGCCGTTCAAGATCGAAGAGCTGCTTGCCCGCATGAATGCCGTGCTCCGCCGCACGGAACGTGCTGCCCGGCCGCAAGTGCTGCGGAACGGCAGCATAGAAATGGTTGCAGACGAAATGAAAGTTACCGACGGAACAAAAGCGGTGGAGCTTTCGCGGAATGAATTTCTGCTGCTCAAATACTTTCTGGAAAACAAAGGAAAAATTCTTGGCAGGGACGACATCATCAGGACGGTGTGGGGCGAAGACTACTATATAGAAGAAAACAGCGTGGATGTGTACGTGCGCCACCTGCGGACAAAGTTCGGCGCGGAAAGCATAAAGACGGTACGCGGCATGGGCTACATCATGCAGGTCGAAGCAGACGTGCAGGGCTAGGCAGATGACGGTTCGCAAAGCTTCTTACGGTATTGAAATTCCACTTGCCCTCCACTTTATGCTGCTGCTCAGTGCGGCAATGCTTTCGCTTTCCGTGCTCTTTGTGCTGGGGCTGCGCTTTTCCGTTACCCGGCGGCAGGATGCGGAGCTGCGGGAAAGCATCGGCCGCATCACACACACGCTGGAAACAGACGGCGCGGAGGAGCTTGCCTTTACCGAGCTTGCCTACTACATCACCTACGTGGTCTACGATGACAGCGGCGCGGTGCTCGCCACAAACGATTCCCTGCTGCCGCTGCTGGATTCCGGCGGAAAATGCCGCAGCTACTTTCAGAAGGGCTATTTTACCGACGGCGACCTGAACATCCGCTACCTGACCCGCCGCATTGCCGGCAACAATGCAGTTGACGGTGGCAATGCAGTTGCCGACGTCAGTGCACTGGAGGGGGGCACAACGGCGGGGACTGGCAGCAGCACAAATGCAGCTGGCAGCACCACGGCTGACGGCGTCAGCACATCCGCCCTCACCGTGGAATGCGCGCTTGACATTGCAAATGATTCCGCCGCCAAAATGCTTTCCGCAGTGCCGCTGCTTGCCCTGATTGCGCTCATCCCCGTGCTGCTGATTTCCTTTGCAATTTCATTCCTCATTTCCCGCAGCACCCTGAATGCATTCCGGCGGCTCCAGGCAGAGTACGACCGCGAAAAAGCATTTTCCAGCAACGTAAGCCACGAGCTGAAAACGCCCATCTCCATCATCGACGGGCACGCAAACCTGCTCAAGCGCTGGGGCAAAGACGACCCGGCGCAGCTGGAACAGTCTATCGACGCCATCCTTCATGAGACGGAGACCATGAATGCCATCGTTACCACGCTGCTGGAGATGAGCCGCCTTGAGCAGGGGCACATAAGCGTGCAGAAGGAACGCTTCTTTGTGACAAATCTTTTTGCATCGCTCAAGGAAGAATTCTGCGCGCTGTATCCGGCGCTGCGTGTCATCATTTCTGATCCTGATTTCATCGAGCTGGAAAGCGACGTGCAGAAGCTGCACCAGATTTTTACGGTCATCATGGCGAACAGCATAAAATTCGCGGGAAAAGACTGCTGCATAACGCTGTCCTGCCGCCGCGCGGGAAACCGGACGGAACTGTCGGCAGCAGACAACGGCAGCGGTTTTGCGCCGCAGGTGCTGCCCCACGTTTTTGAGCGCTTCTACAAGGGCGATGCTTCCCACCGGCGGGACAAAGGCGGTGCCGGGCTGGGGCTGTCCATTGCACAGGCACTGGTGCAGGCGCTGGGCGGCAGCATCCGTGCCGCAAACACAGAGAGCGGCGGCGCGGTGATAGTGGTCACACTGTAGGCTTTCCCCCAGCCGATTTAGGAGAGGTACCGCCGCACCTGCCGCCGCGCAGTTCTTATGCAACAGGTACTACTCGCTGCCTGCGCCGATGGATGCGAGCACTTTCTTTTCGTTAAAGCAGAGCATGAGCAGCCCGCCGAATGCACAGCAGGCAGCGGCAACAGCGGCAACCACGCGGTAACCGGTGCCGTCGGCGGCACCGATGGTAGCAAGCGAGGTAAACAGGAGCATTGCCGCACTCTGCCCGAATTTCATGGCAAAGGTGCGCGCCGCGTAGAACATGCCGCTGCGGTTTTCGCCGGTCAGCGCCTCATCGCTCTGGGCAATGTCCGCCACAATTGCCTGCGGGCAGATGCCGAAAATTGCCATGGGGAAAGAGCCCAGCAGCACGATGAGCACCGCCTGCACCGGTACGGAAAAACCAAGCCGGGGACCGCAGAGCGCCGTAAAGCCGAAGGTCAGGAAAAAGCCTGCAAACGCAATCACCACAAGCTTCTTCTTGCCTATGCTGCGTGCCAGTTTCGTGATGAACGGATAGAACAGCAGCGAACAGGCCGTCAGCCCCACGAACATAACCGTGGACATCGTTTCATCAAAGCACAGGAGGCTGGTCACAAAGAAGGGCAGCCCGGTCTGGAACATGGTGAGTCCCAGAAAGTAGATGATGTCCTGCGACACAAAAATGCGGAAGTTCCTGTTGCGGAAGGTCTTCAGCAGCGAGGCGGTAACGGAACTGCTGCCGGGCACGCAGTCGCAGTAGTCCTTTTCGCGGATGGTGAACACCGGCACCAGCATGCAGGCTGTTGCAACGGCGGCAAGGATGGCAAAGGTAATGCGCATCGCGGGAATGCGCGCAAGCCCCGCCCCCATGAATGCGCCCCAGATGACCGGTGCGGAATAGCCCACGGCGGTGCCCACGATAAAGGTGAGCGAAATGCAGGTTGAAAGCTGCAGCTTTTCGTCCTGGCTGTGCGTCAGCTCCGCAAGCAGCGACGTGTACGGCGTGCAGTAGCAGGTGATGGCAAAGTAGTATGCCGCAACAAAGACGAAGAGCCACGCAACGTTTACCGGGGAAACGCCGTTCACCGGGGCACAGAAGACCAGCACAAAAATCAGTCCGAGCGGAACTGCGCTGTACTTCATAAAAGGAATGCGCCGGCCAAGACGGCTCCGGCACTTGTCCGACCAGTTTCCCACCAGCGGGTCGGTAACGGCGTCAAAAATCCTGCCACCGGCGGTGATAAGCCCGATAATCGTCAGTATGCCCAGCACAACCCGTCCCTCCGGAATGAGGGAAACCATGCCGTCAGCCTTTGCAGCGGCATCCGGCTGGTAAAAGTACACCAGCCATGAACCGATAAGCCCGCTGATGATTGACCAGCCGAGCTGCCCGATTGCATAGCACCACATTTTTCCTTTCGTCAGAGATTTCATAGCACTTCCTCCTTTATGCCTGTACTGCCTTCAAAAGCAGGCCCGCAAGCAGCCTGAGCTCGCGGCTGCCGTCCGGCTGGGATTCAGCCTGCAGCAGTTCCCCGCTCAGGCTCAGTTTCTGCGCGGTGCAGAAAAAGGGATGCATGAGCGCAAAATACAGTTCGTCCGCATCCCAGCTGCCGCCGATGCTTCCGTCCGCAATGCCGCGCCGGATTGCCTCCGTTACAAAGTGCTGCACAGACTGAATCATCTGCGCATAGCCGTCCAGCCGCGCTGCATCCATGCCGGAACGCACGGCAAAGGAATCAAAGAAACTGACAAAGCGCAGAAAGTCAGCATGCTGCTCGTACAGTTCCACGAATTTATCCAGAATCATCCGCAGCTGCCCCAGCCCGTCTGCATCCGCAAAACCGGCGGCTTCCAGTTCCGGCACAATGTGTTCCTTCTGCTTTTCCCACGCCCAGACCACAGTCCGGACGGCAATTTCGTCCTTTGTCTCGTAGTAGCGGTACAGGGACGCAACGCCGATTTCCGCCTGCCGCGCAATGTCCGTCATGGCGATGGTATCGATTCCGCGGCGGGAAAACAGGAAAAATGCCGCCTGCAAAATGCGTTCCATCCGCGCATTCCTGAGTTCTTCTCGCTCTTCGTTCAATTTTTCTGCTGCAGTCATAGCGGCTCCTCAGCGTTCCCGGCCGGAAAGCGCAAGTTCCACTGCCCGGTAGGCGCCGGAATATACGCCGCCCTTGTCCGCATCCACGATGCAGCCGCACATAGACCTGATGAGCGACAGATCGTCAAGCAGCAGCCGTGCAACGGATGCCGCATATTCCGGGGAACTGCATTCCAGCGTGCCGTCGCCCAGTTCCGCGGAATGAACGGCGCCCCACATTTCGTGCCCGCCGATTCTGCGGATGAACAGTTTGGGCACCGGGTAGAATGCAAGTTCGCTCGGCTTTGTTACCAGCACATCGGCGGCGCGCATCAGCAGGTTCGTGATGTAGACCGCACCGAAAATGCCCTTGTTGCAGAATGCATGAATGCCGCTCCCGGCAGACGGGTCACTGCCGCCGGCAGCACGCTGGGCAAAGGCGCATTCTTCATCCCAGTCATCAAAATGTGTCTTGACGCTTACGCCTTCCCCGCCGCCCCGCAGCACCGGGATTTTTTTCTGCAGCAGGTTCCAGACATTTGCATAGTCGCCGCAGTTTACATAAATGCATGCCCTGCCCTGCCGCACGGCCGGAAGCAGGCTCTCTATAATGGAAGCAAAGAAGTCTCCCTGGGCACCCGCGCCGCCGATGGTAAGCAGGAAGCGCATGGGGCTTCCCTCTTCTGCACGTTTTACGCGGAGGGCGCAGTCCCGCCCGATGTTGCTCACCAGCTCATGGTCAATGTAGTGACCGGTATACACAATGTCTGCGGCGGGCATGGGCGAAAGCACCTGCTCCCCGTCAAAGCCGTGGAGGGTGCGGTAGCCCCAGTAGGAACTGCGGGTCTGCACGGTATGCAGCGCCCCTTCGGACAGATGGAGCGCCATCGGCCAGTTGTCGGGGACGGCATTCACCACATGCGTCATGCCCGCATGAACGGCCGCCTGCGCGGGCCAGACATGGGTGGCAATGAAAGGCGTATCCTTGGGGATTGCGGCAAACAGCGGCGTCATCAGTTCGGTGCTTTTCTGGTCACCGGCATTGTAGCTGAGTTTCCGGAAGCCTTCGCTGTTGAGCGGTTCCCAGACAAGGCGGTTGAACAGGCGGCTTTTCTGCGACAGGCGGGATGCCGTGGAATACATGGCATTCTGGTACGAGATGATTTTTGTTGCCGTTGTTTCCGGGAAAGAATTGAGGTCGAACCAGAGCGGCGTGCAGCCCATGGACTTTGCCGCCGATGCCATTGCCATGGAAATCCGGTAGTGCCCGAATCCCATGCGTATGTTGCCGATAATGACAGGCTTTTCCGGCAGACGGGCAGCAAAGTCTGCATCTGCCGCCCCGGAAACAATCGTGCGGCAGGAAAATGCCGGGGTAAGCACTTCGTTGTCAACAAGCCCCAGCCGGTACTCCGCGCCACGGTCGTCCCCAAACTTCCTGATGAATTTCTTCTGCATACTGCACGCCTTGCGTTCATCCGCTGCCCGAATCTTGTTCCCGAATATCGTCATACCATCCTCCTTTCCTGCAACAGGCTATTGCACACTGATAGTATTACTATCTCTACAACATCAATAATATCACATTTCTGCTTTTTTGCAAGAGAAAAATGCCGGGATAGTGTAAAAATGTGTGGAAGGGAAAAAAGCCCAGGACCGCATTTGTAACACGCAGCGTTACAACCGCAACTCCGGGCTAGGGGCAACGGATTGCTGCCCGTTTCCGCTGGGAGCGCATTTTTGCAGTGTTTCAGTGCATCTCAGTTCTTTTACTGCTTAGTTTCGCTGCGTTCTTTCAATACCGCAAGGACCGCTTCGGTGTCAACGGCATCAACAGCTTCCTTAAGGCGGTTATAGACCGCAGCTTCGGCGTCGGGAATGCGGCTGCCCTTCAGTTCCTTCATCACCTGGTCGATCGAATTGAAATCCCCCACGGCGGCAAGTTCCTTGATAACAGTATAGGCTTCCTCAAGCCGTTCCGTGGAAATCTCCGGCAGGTCATCAGGATTTTCGTCGGGGAAAATCTTCTGGATTTTGTCCAGCAGCTCCGCAAGATGCTGCAGCAGGTTCGGCGTGGAGGCAGTGATTTCGCCGATGTCAACGGCATTGCCGCAGGATTCCAGATATGCAGCCTGCCGCGACAAATCCTGCGCACCGATAAGCCGGGCGGCGCTCTTGAGTGCATGGACGCGCACCGTATAATTACGGATGTCCTGCTCACTCAAATCGTGCTCAATCTGCGCAACACGGTTCGCTCCGGTTGCCAAAAATTCCTGCAGCACCTTCAGGAATGTCTCCCTGCTGCCGCAGTTTGCTATGCCGATTTCGCTGTCCAGCTCTTCAATCCGGGCAATCTGCTGCAGAATCTGCTCGTCCGACTGACTGACGGCAGGCACGTCCTCTTCCTCAAAGACACATGCTTCGCTTCCCGAAACGCGGTGCACCAGCTCCGGCGGCAGGTATTTCAGCAGCATGCCCTCCAGCAGGCGGGGATTCACCGGCTTGGAAAGATAATCCGCAAAACCTTCCGAAAGGAATTTTTCGCGCACACCGGCAATGGCATTCGCCGTCAGGATGATAACCGGCGTATCCCTGTTGGGGAAGTCAATGTTCATATCCTGTGCCGCCAGCTGGATTTCATGCAGGGTGTCCACGCCGTCCATGCCCGGCATCAGGTGATCCATGAACACAATGTTGTAGGCGTTCTTCTTGAGCAGTTCAAGGCTCTGTTCACCGTCGGCGGCGGTGTCAATCTGCACCATTGTGCGCTTCAGCAGCTCACGCACCACCGTCAGGTTCATGGGCGTGTCGTCAACCACCAGAATGTGCGCGTCCGGCGCGTGGAACAGTTCCGCGGCGGGCTTCACTTCCTCGCGGTGGTGCTTCTGCCCGTCGAAATTGCCCACCGGCTCGCGGTTCCACACCTTCTGCCGCACGGAGAAATAAAAATCGGAACCCTTGCCGTAGACGCTCTCAACCTCAAGCCGGCTGCCCATCATCTCAAGCAGCTGCTTCGTAATGCTCATCCCCAGGCCGGAACCTTCCACCGTGCGGATGCGTCTTTCTTCTATTCTATGGAAGGGCGAAAAGATTTTGGGCAGGTCTTCCCGGCGGATGCCGATGCCCGTGTCGCGGACATGGAAGGTCAGCAGCACTTCATCGTCAATGGCCGTGTCCTGCATGGAAACGGAAAGCTCGACGGAACCTTTTTCCGTGTACTTGACCGCGTTGTTCAGGATGTTCACCAGCACCTGCCGCAGGCGCACCTCGTCGCCGTGCAGGCCGTCGGGAATATTCTTGTCCACGTCGAGCACAAATTTGAGCCCCTTGGACGTTGCCTTGTCGCAGAGCAGCAGCACAACGTCGGCAAGGATGTCGGAAATGCGGTAGTCGGCAGAGATAAGTTCCAGCTTGCCGGATTCAATCTTGGAGAAGTCAAGGATGTCGTTTATCTGCGAAAGCAGGGCGTTGCCCGCGCTCTTGATGTTTTCCGCGTACTCGGCGATTGAAGCATCCTTGTTCTCGCGCAGAATCATCTCGTTCATGCCGAGCACCGCGTTGATAGGGGTGCGCAGCTCGTGCGACATCTTGGCAAGGAACTGCGACTTGGCAACGTTGGCCTGCTGCGCCGCTTCCATAGAGTGCTTGAGCGAAATGTTCAGGTTTTCCAGCTCGCGCTCCTTGGCGACCAGGCTTTCGTTGTACGAGCGGACCGTCTTGACGTGGTTCTGCATCAAAGTTTCGTCCTGCAGGTAGATGACATAGCCCAGGAAATTGCGCGCCGAATGCCGCCGGTTAAAATACGTGTCTATGCTGCAGCGGTAACTCTTTGCGCCCACGTCCAGGATGCAGATCTCGTCAAGGTCGCCGTTGCGGAAGCCGCCCGCCCACTTAACCAGCAGACTGCATTCCGGGGAAGCATCCTGCGGCACCGGACTTTCCAGCGCCAGTTCCGCCATGCCGGGAATCACGCTGCGGATTCCGTGCGACGCGCCCATAAAGCGCAGCTGGGGATCCAGCAGCACAATGCCGAAGGAGCTGCTGCTGTCGCTGTCCATCGCCAGTATCGCGTCTGCGTCATAGATATGCATCCGGCGGCTTACGTACAGCAGGCTGCCGCAGGAGATGACAAAGCCGTAGCTCACAAAATCAAACTTGGAGCGCAGCACAATCTTCAGCAGGTACATCGACAGATTCAGGATAAGGAGGCCCAGCAGGATTTTTGAGTACCCGAAGGAAATTCTGTTCCGGTGGCGGCTGCCCCAGCGGATGGCATCGGTCAGCAGCAGCACATAGAGCAGCAGATACATCAGGTGCAGCGAATGCAGCGGCCCGTACTCGCGGACAAGCACCGTGCTGCCCCGGACGGCTTCAAGATGCATGGAGCGGTAGTACAGGGTAGAATAGCCCATGGTGAAAACGAGTCCCAGAATGAGCAGCCCCAGCAGGATGAGGACAATATACGACCAGTGGGGCAGCTCCATTGAACACAGTCGCGAAACAATAAGGTACAGGAAGAAGGGCTGCCAGATGCTTCCCAGATAGGAAATCTTCAGGGCAAGGGTCGCCTCCGTCACATTCTGCGACAGGGACATCCACAGGGCTCCGCCGAGCGCAAAAATGGTAAACACGAAAATAAAGAAAAATTCAGGCGCAACATCATGCCAGCTGAACAGCAGGTAAAACAGTTCCAGCAGCGCGAGCACAAATGCTACGAAATATAATATTGTATACACAGCGTCTTCATCCCCTACCGGGCAGGAACATAATCCCGCACCCGGTCAATAGACCTGTTCGGAAACTACGTTTCCGCTCAGATTTAAGCAGCATGCAGCAAAAAAGAGCAGCGCCTGCAGCGCACACGCAGAACCAGGTTTCAGGCAGCAGACTGCACTTCAACAGAACACTGAATAGACCTGTTCGGAAACTACGTTTCCGCTCAGGCCGGCGAGTTTAAAATCGCTCAAATAGCGCGATTTTAAACATCGCATTCTAGTGTAATCTGTCCGGCAGACAGCGCTTCCCGAACAGCCCTACAATCCCGGCACATTCCCCCGGACGGCAGCATGCAGAAGAATTCCCCTCCCCGTCCGGAAACAGCCTGTCTTTAAAGTATAGCACGGGAATTCAAATTTTGCCAATGAGAGATTAAAAAAACTGCTTCTTGACAAGTTTACTTTGCATCGCTATACTGCCGGTAATGCACAGTAAACTTGGCAAACAAGCACTGAGCAAGGAGGTTCCATGAAGCAGAAAAAATTCCAGCAGCTGCGGCGTTTTACGCTGATTGCCGCCATGCTGCTGTTTCCCGTCACCATCTGGTACTTCTCGCCGTACCTCATCATCATGGCGGCGGTGCAGCACATCATCAACGGCAGCTGCATCGTCTTTGCGCTGCTGTTCACCCTGAGCATCTTCTTCGGGCGGCTGTGGTGCGGCTGGTTCTGCCCCACCGGCGGCATGTCCGAATGTTTTGCCCAGTTCTCCCCGAAGGAACCGGTGCAGGGCTGGCGGAACTACATCAAATACGGCATCTGGGCGCTGTGGCTCTGCGGCGTGGCTGCCAGCTGGCTGCTCGGGAAGGGAAAGCTTTCCGTCCGGCCCTTCTTTATGACCGACCACGGCATTTCCATCGCGAACATCTACAGCTACGTCATTTACTACGGCATTGTGCTGCTCTTCCTTATCCCGGCAGTCGTGCACGGCAAACGTGCCACCTGCCACTACATCTGCTGGATGGCGCCCTTTATGGTACTGGGCAGCAGGGCGGGCCGGGCACTCCGCCTGCCGCAGCTGCACATCCGCGTAAAAAAAGACGCGGCGGCATGCACCGGCTGCGGGAACTGCCGCCGGCACTGCCCCATGGCCGTGGACATCCCGGCGCAGGTGAAGGCGGGCGGCAGCATCCGCAGCGCAGAATGCATACTGTGCGGCGAATGCACGGCAGCGTGTCCCGCCGGCCTGCTGGCATACAGCATGGCGGGCAGGAACAGCAGGGATTCAGGAGCTGACAATGACAAAAGATGAAATTCTCCAGAAAAGCCGCGAAGAAAACGGCAGCAAAGATTTGTTCGACCTTGACGTGCAGCGCACGGCAGCGGTCGCCGCATATTTCGCCTCGTTCGCCCTGTGTGCGCTCGTGTCCGCGCTCAGCTGGATTCTGAGCCGCCGCGTAAGCGTACAGTGCTGGATAATTTTCTTCGGGATGCTCTGCGTTGCCTTTTTCGTAAAGTTCTTCAAGATGCGAAAACTGCACGAACTCTTCGTCGCGCTCGGCTACCTTGCGATTGTTATCCTGCTCACCGTGGTATTTCTCCATGAACTTGGCTTCATGCATGAACTGGGCAGCGGGGGCGCAGCATGAACGATACCCTCGTGCTCCGGAACCGCCTGCGGGAAGCGCGCGCCCAGAAAAAGCTTTCGCAGGCAGAACTTGCGGGGATGGTCGGCGTGTCGCGGAACACCATCAGTTCCATTGAAACCGGCCAGTTCTGCCCCACCGCAAAACTCGCGCTGATTCTGTGCGTTGCGCTCGATATGAAATTTGAGGAACTCTTTTATTTTTAACCGGCCCCGGCATCCCCACCAATGCACAGTAAGTCCCATCTGTACGGGGTAACAATTTCGGCTAAGGTACAACAAAAATGTGCTCCCAGCGGAAAACTGCCCGACACCGCTGGTTGTAGTGCTGCGCACTACAAAGGCGGCGCCGTTCAGTTTTCCGCTTCCGCACATTTTTACTGGGGTTTCCTCCGCGTCCCGGCATCCCCACCAGCTCCAGCTCAGCCCCACGCTAAAAAAACTGCATATTACCCATTGCTAACATTTATAAAACATGCTACACTCCTACCGGTTAGCTAAAGCTAATACACAGGAGCCCGTATGTCAACAAAAAACAAAGCCCCTGCAAAGAAAAGCCTTGTCGGCTGGATCATCGAATTTGCAGGCGAAAAAAAAGGGCAGTACATCGCAAGCGTATGCTTTGCCCTGCTGAGTGTGGCGTGCTGCATCGCACCGTATTTCATGATTGCGCGGATTATCCGCCAGCTGCTCGCAGGTGAACGCAACTGGAACCTATTCCTGCAGGAATGCGTAACCGTAGCCCTGTTCTGGCTGGGCAACGTCCTCTTCCATGCAGTTTCCACAAGCATGAGCCACATCGCAACCTTCAACCTGCTCGGCAACATCCGCAAACGGATGTGCGACAAACTCACGCGCCTTCCCCTGGGAACCGTCCTGGACATGCCCTCCGGCTCCCTCAAAAACATCATGGTCGAACGCATCGACAGCATGGAAACAACGCTCGCCCACATCGTGCCCGAATACACGTCAAACATCATCCTTTCCATCGCGCTGATAGTCTACCTCTTCGTCCTCGACTGGCGGCTCGCCCTCGCAAGCCTTGCCGTCGTGCCCGTCGGCTTCATCGCCATGTGCTTTATGTTCAAGGACGGCGCAGCGCGTTTCCAGTTCGCACTCAACAAAACCAAAGTGCTCAACGACACCGCCGTCGAATACATAAACGGCATCGAAGTCATCAAGGCATTCGGCAAATCAAAATCCTCGTACGAACGATTCGTCACGGCCGCAAAGGAAGGCTCCGACTGCTACGTCGAATGGATGCGCGACTGCATCTGGCCGCACGCAATCTCCATGGTCGTCATGCAGTCGCTGCTGCTTTCGCTGCTCCCCATCGGCGGCTTCATGTTCCTGCGCGGCACCGTGGAAGCCCCGCTGTTCATCACCGTCATCATTCTTGCCGTCAGCGCCATCCAGCCCTTCATGATTGCCTTCACCTACCACGACGACATTGCAAAGGCCGGCGCCATCTTCAACGAAGTCGGTTCCATCATGACCCTGCCGGAACTCGAACGTCCACCCATCGACGCCCGCAAGCCGCTCGACAATTCGATTGTGCTCAAAAACGTGCACTTCAGTTACCGGAAGGGGGAAGCCTCCCCCTCGCTCCAGCCTGCGCCGCAGTCTTCCGCTACCCCCTCTGCGGGGACACCCCGCAACGCCCCGCATGCTGCCCTGCAGAACAGCCGCGAAATCCTGCACGGCATATCAATGACGCTGCCGCAGGGCAGTTACAGTGCATTTGTCGGCCCCAGCGGAAGCGGCAAGTCAACCATTGCCCGGCTGATTGCATCGCTCTGGGATGTGGATTCCGGTTCCATAGAAATCGGCGGCGTGAACATCAAGGATTTGTCGCTGGAAGAATACAACCGCCGCGTGGCCTATGTAAGCCAGGACAATTTTCTGTTTGACCTGAGCGTGCGCGAAAACATCCGCCTGGGCCGCGAAGGTGCAAGCGATGCAGAGGTAGAAGAAGTTGCCCGCAGAAGCGGCTGCTACGATTTCATACAGTCACTGGAAAACGGCTTTGACACCATCGTGGGCGGCAGCGGCGCACACTTAAGCGGCGGCGAACGCCAGCGCATTGCAATCGCACGCGCCATGATGAAGAACGCCCCCATCGTCATCCTTGACGAGGCAACAGCCTACACCGATCCGGAAAACGAAGCAATAATCCAGCAGAGCGTTGCAAAACTCGTTGCGGGCAAAACGCTGATTGTCATTGCGCACCGGCTGTCAACGGTAAAGGATGCCGACAAGCTCTACGTCATAAAGGATGGCGCGATAGATGCAAGCGGCACCCACGAAGAACTGCTTGCACGCGGAGGCCTGTACAAAGCCATGTGGGAAGCGCACATTGATGCGCGCGACGAATAGCGGAGGATGGTATGTTCGAAATACTAGGACGTTTTTTCAAATTCTGTGACAGCGAGAACCGCAAAAAATTCTACGGTTCCATTGTAGTGGGAATTTTTAATGCACTTTTCATGGCGCTCCGGATTGCAGCCGTTGCCTTCATGCTGCGCGGCGTCATTGCAAGTGCCAGGGACGGCATTCCGTTTACAACGGATACCATCTGGCTTTCACTGGCAATCATGTGCGTAAGCGTAGCCGGCGGCATTGTTACGCGGAAAGTCACTTCCATGTGGCAGTGCGAAGGCGGCTACCGCACCTGCGCAAAAAAGCGCATAGAGATTGCCGAGCACCTGCGCTACCTGCCGATGGGCTATTTCAACCAGAACAGCCTGGGCACCATCACCTCGGTAACCACGAACACCATGGAAAGCGTGGGCGATGTTGCAACCCGTGCCGTGATGATGGTCTTCCAGGGCCTGCTGGACACCAGCCTGATTATCATCATGCTCTTCTTCTTTGACTGGCGGATTGCACTTGTGGCGCTTACAGGTTTTGCACTGTTCGAATTCGTAAATCTTTTCATGCGGATTGCCGTAAAAGATGTTTCTGCCGAAAAAATTCGTGCCGACACCGCAGAAATCGGAAAGGTGCTGGAATACATTCAGGGCATTGCAGAAGTCAAGGCATACAACCTGGCGGGAAAGCGCCGCAAGGAACTGAATGCCGTGATTGACCACCGTCTTAAAATTCTTATCAAGATGGAAATGCGCTGCATTCCCGTATCGAACCTGCAGTCACTGGTTGCAAAGCTGAGCGGAGTTGCAATGATGCTTGCATCGCTGCATTTCTATTTCGGCGGTTCCATGGACCTTGCAGACTGCAGCACCATGCTCGTCTGTTCATTCATGCTTTTTAATGCACTGGAAGCCGGCGGGAATTACTCCGCCCTGCTGCGCCTCATTGACATTGGCGTCGGCAAGGCAAATGAAATTCTCAGCCTGCCGACAATGAACATCGAAGGGAAATCCGGCGGCCCTGCCGCAGATGCAAACACCGACACCACCATTGAAGCAAAAAACGTGGACTTTTCCTACACCACAGCTTCGAATCAGCAGGCGGCTTCCCCGCGCAAAATCATCGACGGCATTTCGCTCAGGATTCCGGCAAAGACAACAACTGCCATCGTCGGGCCGTCCGGCGGCGGCAAAACAACCTTCTGCCACCTGCTTGCCCGCTTCTGGGATGTGGACGGGGGAACCGTTACGCTTGGCGGCCGGGATGTCCGCGACTACAGCATGGACGAGCTGATGAAAAACTACAGCTTTGTGTTCCAGAACGTCTATCTGTTCCACGACACCATTGCCAACAACATCCGCTTTGGTGAACCCGACGCCCCGCTGGAAAAAGTCATTGCCGCTGCAAAAAAAGCCTGTTGCCATGAGTTCATATCAAAACTCCCCAACGGCTACAACACCGTAATCGGCGAAGGCGGCGCAAGCCTGAGCGGCGGCGAAAAACAGCGCATTTCAATTGCCCGCGCCATCATGAAAGACGCGCCGATTATCATCCTTGACGAAGCCACCGCAAATGTTGACCCGGAAAACGAGCGGGAACTGATGAGCGCCATTGCAGAGCTTACCCGCGAAAAAACCGTCATCATGATTGCCCACCGCCTGAAAACAGTGCGCAGTGCCGACCAGATTGTCGTGATAGACAAGGGCCGCATTGCCGAGCAGGGCACCCACAGCGAGCTTGCAGCAAAGGGCGGCATCTACGCGCGCTTTATAGACAGCAGAAAACAGGCGGTAAGCTGGAAACTGTAGCCGCAGGCAAAAGAAAAAAGGAGAAAAACGATTATGGAAAAAACAAAGAAACTGAACGGAAAAGATTTGATTAATGTCGGCATCTTTACGGCAATTTATTTTGTTGTGATTATGGCGCTGGCAATGCTCGGCTTCATTCCAATATTCATGCCGACCTACTCGGTGCTTATGCCGCTGTTCGGCGGCATCGTGTTCATGCTCTTCCTTACCAAAGTAAAGAAATTCGGCATGGTGCTGATTATGAGCATCCTTATGGGAATCCTCATGTGGCTTACGGGCATGTCGTATTATGCACTGATTGTCGGAACCATTTCCGGGCTGATTGCAGAATGGATGCTCAAAACCGGAAAATACCGGAGCGCACGGAAAGCCGTTCTGGCACATGCGTTTTTCAGCCTGTGGGTATGGAGTAACTACATTCCGCTTTTCTTCTTTGCAGAAAAATATTGGTCAACACGACAAAACTTCGGGCAGGAATACATCGAAGCACTCACCAAGCTGATGCCGGCATGGACGTGTCCGGTGCATTTTGTGCTGTGCTTTGTGTTCGGCATTATCGGCGGACTGCTCGGCCGCAAAATCCTGAAGAAGCACTTTGCAAAGGCCGGGATTGTGTGATGGAAATGCTCTGTTCCGCGCCGGGAAAATCGCTGCTCGACCCGCGCACCAAACTGCTGCTGCTGACATTTGTCTCTGTGTTTGTGCTGGGGAATGCCGGCGGTGACAGCGCAGCGGAATTCCGTGTTGCGCTGAATTATCTTCCGCTTCTGCTCCTGCTTGCGTCCCGCAGGTGGGGGCTGTTCTGCTACGGACTCTTTGCGTACAGTGCCGCCTATGCGCTTGCATGCCTTGTCATGCCGCACTGCACGGGAATCCTGAATTACCTGATTCTTGCCATGTGCGGCATCGTCCTGCGCTTTATGCCGGGAATCCTTACCGGTATGTATCTTGTTTCCACAACAACGGTGAGCGAATTCATCTGCGCGATGGAACGGATGCATGTTCCGCAGCAGATTACGATTCCGCTTTCCGTCATGTTCCGGTTCTTCCCCACCGTTGTGGAAGAAGCCGGCAGCATAAACAAAGCAATGGCAATGCGGGACATAAAGTTCGGCGGCACAAAGGCGCTCCAGATGATTGAATACCGCCTGATTCCGATGATGACATGCTCCGTAAAAATCGGGCAGGAACTTTCGGCAGCGTCGCTGACGCGGGGACTTGGCGGTCCCTGCCGCCGCACCAATATATGCACCATCGGTTTCGGCGGCGCGGACGTTGTGGCACTGGCAGCCTTGGGCGGCGGACTTTCGTACACAATACTACGCGCCTGCAGGGTACTCTAAATGATTGAACTGAAACATGTCAGCTTTGCATACAGCAGCGGAGACGGCGAAGCTCCCGGAAGCGGCAGCCTGCAGGACATCAGCCTGCGCATTGCTGACGGTGAATGCCTGCTTTTAACCGGCGGCTCCGGCTGCGGAAAAACCACGATACTGCGGCTCATCAACGGCCTGATTCCGAACTTCTATGAAGGTGAGCTGCAGGGCAGCGTCTGCGTAAACGGCAGCGATGTAACGCATGCAGAACTGTACGATACTGCAAAAATGGTGAGCACCGTTTTCCAGAATCCCCGCTCTCAGTTTTTTAATGTAGACACGACGAGCGAACTTGCCTTTGCCTGCGAAAATCAGGGAATGGAAAAAGAAGAAATCCTGCGCCGGGTACATTCCGTTGTGCACGCCCTGCACCTTGAAGCGCTTCTTGGAAAAAGTCTTTTCAACCTGAGCGGCGGCCAGAAGCAGAAAATTGCATGCGCATCCGTTGACGTTGCAGGAAACAGCATTGTGCTGCTGGACGAACCGAGCGCAAACCTTGATCTGCGGACAATCGACGAACTCCGTGAACTGCTGAAAAAATGGAAAGACGAAGGAAAGACTATCGTGATTGCAGAACACCGCATTTCGTACCTGTGGGAACTTGCCGACCGCACGGTGATTCTGGACAAGGGCAGGATTGTGCGGGAACTGCAGCGCAGTGAAATGGACGCGCTTACAGAAGCCGGGCTTCACGCGATGGGGCTGCGGACAAACCGGCCGGACACGCTGCACAAAGCAAGGGCAGCAGCTTTGCCCCTGCCGCCAGAATCATCCCCGCAGGAAGCAAGCAGCAGAAAGCTTACGGTCAAAAACTTCCGCTACAAATACAAAAACGGATTCGTTGCACTTGATATTCCCCAGATGGAAATTGCGGCGGGGGCAATTACTGCAATCACCGGTGACAACGGAGCAGGAAAAACAACCTTCCTCAATACGCTGTGCGGGCTGGGGCACCGCGCAGGCGGCATCCTTGTCTGCAACGGAAAAGCGTACCGCCGCCGCGCCCGGCAGAAGCATATTTTCCTGGTGATGCAGGACGTGAACCATCAGCTGTTTACGGAAAGCGTCCTTGACGAAGTTTTAATCAGCCAGCCGGAAGAAAACGAAGCGGAAGCCCGCAGCATTCTTGCGTCCCTGGACCTGCTGGATTTTGCGGAGCGGCATCCGCAGTCCCTTTCCGGCGGGCAGAAGCAGCGCGTTGCCGTAGCATGCGCCATTGCCAGCGGGCGGGAAATCATGCTCTTTGACGAACCGACCAGCGGGCTGGACTACACGCACATGAAGCAGATCGGCGCAATCCTGCGCGCGCTCAGGTCGCTTGGCAAAACGGTCATTGTCGTTACCCACGACCGGGAACTCATCGACGAATGCTGCGACTATGAAATCCGCCTGCAGGATTTCAACCAAGCCGGAACAGCCTTGGTATAAAAACGCAGGGTTTCCAAGGGGCTGCAAGCCCCGGACCGTGCCCGGAAAAGGGTGGGGTTTTAGGGGCGGGGAAAACCACGCTTCGGAATTAGGGGTTTGCCCCGCCCCTAAATTAACAGGGGGCGCGGGGAACTCCCCGCCCAACTGTCATTGTTCTATTCTACCGTCCACTGTTTTCCGGCGCTTCTTCCGAAGATTTCTTCTTCGTACATGCATTCGGCCGTGGCGCCCGGTGTGCCGTAGCTGCCGCTGCGCATTGCGCGGAATGTAAATTCTACGGTCTGGCAGCCGCGCGGGAAATAGTTCCAGAAGTACTGGCTTTCCGCATCGTAAATGCCCTTATAGGACAACCCTGCGTTACGCGGACGCCAGCTCCACGGCATGCGCTTGGCATAAACACTATCCCCGCCCGGTGAAGCTTCCTCCTCCGGCGACGGAATGGTGCCGGTGGTAACAAAGGCGCTGTTCTGAATTTCGCAGCCGGCCGGGACGGGCACCCGCAGCGCAACATATTCAAGGTCAGTCACGGAAGAGATGACGACTTTTTCGCGGTACACTTTTCCAGCCGTCAGCCTGCTGCCGTTCACGGTTTTGCCGGTCTCTGCGTCCGTGATTTCCGTGTAGACGCAGATGCCTTCGTCGCGGGCATCCTGCTTTGCCGCAGGAACTGCATAGCGCAGCGACGCCGTGTAGTAGAGCGTGCCCGCGCCTTCCCTGCTGAAGCTGAGCGGAATTTCCGCATTGCGCGGCAGTCCCTTGAGTTCCTCAGCATCAAAGCTGAGCTGCGTTTCCACTGCCTGCGCCGCCGCGCCGCTGAATGAACCGGAAAGCAGCGTTTTGCCGCCGAGCAGGGCCTCGGCCGTAAAGTCAAGCTCTTCCAGCCGGTTCTGCGTAATGTACTCATTGAGTGCAATGAGCACGCGGCTGGTGAGCGCGGTGGACTGCCAGTAGCCGTTGCGCGCGCGCTGCATTTTAAGCAGCTCGTAGACAAGGCGCTGATTTATGTCGTCCGCTGCATTGAGCGCGGTGAAGACCTGCAGGTACAGTGCGTACGGCTCTGCATCCCCGTTCAGGAAGCACCAGTGGTGCGCCTTGAATTTCTGCGTAAGGTCTATGCCGCGCGTCGTAAGCCGGGCAAAGCGGCGCATCTTTGCCGCCGTGTCCTGCGCAGCGCTCCGGCTGCCGGTCCGCAGCTGCGCCAGTGCACAGAATGCAAGGGTGTCCGTGTCGGCATTGTCGGAAGCCGCAATGCGGGCAAGCGCCGCACCGTCAGCACCACCACCGATGCCGGATGCAGCATAGTAGGCGTAGGCGGCAGTGTACAGGCTCCACGGGCTGTCCGGGTATTCGGAAAGTAGCTGTGCTGCCTGTGCCGTCAGGTAGGAGGCAAGCTTCTGCTTCCCGATGTTTCCGGCGGGAATGCCGTGGGCTTCCGCAAGCGCAAGGATTTCCGCAATGCGCAGCGAAACATGCAGGCTGCTTTCCGTGCCGTCCGGCCAGTAGGGGAAGCCGCCGTCTTTCTGCTGCAGCGCGGCCCAGCTGCGGATTTCCTTTTCCGCCACAGCCGCGGGGCTTGCAACTTCGCTGTTGAGTCCGAAGAGCTTTATATACTTGCCAAATGCCACAAGCGGGAGCACGGCCGCAGAACGCTGCTCCAGGCAGCCGTAGGGATAGTGGAACACGTAGCCTACTGCCTCGCGCAGCACGCCGAGCCGCGTGGGGTCAAGCTGCACGTAAAGGCTGCCGCGCCCGTCCTCCGCGCCGCCGGGAATCACGATTGCTTCCTGCGCGGAGCCGCTTTCCACGGTGCCCGTTGTGGTAACAGTCTCATAGACGTAGGGCTTTTCAATCTGGAGCGGAACAAGAATCCGCTCGTTCAGTCCCTGCCCCTTTGCCGTAAATTCCACCGTAATCCAGCCTTCTTTCACGGCGCTGATGCTGAACATAAGCGGCACGGTACGGTTGGCAGCCACGCTGATTTTCTTTGCAGCCTGCCCGTTGACTTTCGCACGGCCCGGCAGTTTACGCACAGAACTTTCGTCCTGAACGGCGCCGCTCATCTCTATGCCTTCGTAGACCGCAACGCCAACTTCCACTTTCTGTGCCTTGCTGCCAAGGTTCGATATGGTAACGCCCACTTCACCCTTGTCATCAAGGCGGAGCAAACGCGGAAGCACCTGCCGCACAGAAAGCGGCTCTGCCACGCGCAGCTCGTCCTCCTGCAGGGCAAAGGTATCGCCGTCAATGCCGGCGGCGGTAAGCCGGTACGCAGTAAGGCTGTCCGGCACCGTAAAGGTATAGGTTGCAGTTCCGCTCTTGTCGGTAACAAGCGCGGGCGCAAATGCAGCGGTGGGAGCAAAATTGCTGCGCACGCTTGCGGCGGATTCTGCCTCCGCCGATTCCGGTGCCGCAGCCATGTCGCGGGCCGCCATTGCTTTCATCATCATGCCGTTCGAAGCACCGGTAAGGTACATGCTGTCTTCCGAGCCTTCGGTTTCCTCAAAGTCCTTTGTGTCCTGCAGGATGGAGCGGGAATCCCCGCCGCCGGCCCTGTCCGGAAAGCGCCACTGGCTGTAGAAGTAATCAGCCGGGTCTGCAACATGGTAGCCGATAAGGTCCAGCACGCCGCGGTCAACGGCCATGAGCGTAAGTTCCGCATCCTTGACGGGCTTGCCGCCGCGGGTGGCACGGAGCGTAATTTTTGCTTTTTCACCGGGCAGGTAAACGGCCTTGTCTGCCTTGATGGAAATGTCGAACTGCTTTGTAGCGGTGCTGACTTTGAGCGCCGTGCTGCCAAAGTACGCAGCGGGCTTCTCGTTGTTCTCCTTGCTGCGCACGGAATACGAAGAAAGCGTAACGTAAACGACAGGCACAAAGTCCTTTTCAATCTTAACGCTCACGACGGACGTGGGCGAATCGATGGAAAGCAGCCTGCTGCTGATGAGTCCTTCGCGCTCCACGGTAAGCAGGTAGCGCCCCGCAGGAAGTTCGCTCTGCAGCATAATCTGCGCAGTTTCGCCGGCCTCGTACTGTTCCTTGTCCGCAGTAAGGCGGATTTCCTGCGCGGAACCGGCACCGTTCCAGTACCAGTCGCCGCCGCTCACATAGAAGCTGCGCTCCGCCACAACTTTGTTTCCCGCAGCGTCCTCCGTGCTGAGGCTAAGCTTGTATGCCCCGCCCTCCGACGGTTTAACGGTAAAGGAGCTTGCCTTGCCGCCCGTAAACGGCAGCTGCTTCTCCTCTTCCAGAATCATTTCTTTTTCATAGCGGGTAGACACGAATCCGTCGCTGCTGACCGTCTGCACCTGCTTCCAGTGCTCGCGTTCCAGCGTAAGGTTAAGCGTCCGGCTCTTGGGAAGCGATGATGCAGCAGGTGCTTTTTCCTGCGGCGTAATTGCCACAAAAGAGAAGCTGAGCTGCTCGCCCTTTTTGGGAAAGCCCTTTTTGTTCTGGCAGCCGCTCACGCCAAGGTAGAACTGCGACGGATGCACGACAACCTGCGCAGTGCTGCTGACCACCTGCCCGCCGCTTTCCGTCACCTGGGCTTCCATGCGGTAGCTGCGCGGCATTGCATTGAATTCCTCGTCCGCCTGCTGAGTGACGGAAGCCGTCCCTGCCTCGTCAAGGCTGCCGTCTTTTTTGCCGAGCACTCTGGTCGTGTGCCTGCCCTGCAGGGGGCCAAAGCTATAGTCGCGGTACGCCTTGCCTTCCGGGCGGAACACGGCGGTGCTGCTTGTCCAGCGCACAGTGTACGGGCTGTCTGCAAGACTGCCGCCGCCAAGGTATGCCGCGCTCACGGCAGCTTCGATGGTGTCGCCCTTAAAATACGTGCCCTCTTCTATAGAAGATTTTGATTCAAAACGCAGCTTTTCAAAGTACTGCACCTGCACGTCGCAGTATTCCGTGGCGGTGCTGCCGCCTGCCGTGCGGCTGTATGCAATCTGGTACGTGCCGGGCTTTGCGTCTTCCGGAATGGTAAAGGTTCCCCAGGCAGTTCCGTTCGCACTGAGCGAACCTTTTTCCGAAGCAATGCTTTTCAGCTGCCGCCAGTCCGTGTCCTTCAATTCCACGGTGTAATTTTTTTCGCTGCCTTCAGGAATGCGGAACGTGCCTTCAACAAGCGTGCGGTCGTAAATGCGGAAGCTGACGGTTTCGCCGGGTTTGTACAGGCCCCTGTCGGTAAAAATGAAAGCGGTCATCTGCGGACGTTCCGCGGCAGCTGTGTTGCCGCCGTCCCACACATTGTAGGAGGGGCTGCGGTGGCGGATGCGGTCATCCGAGGTTTTTGCTTCTATAAAAAGCTGCCCGTATTCCTTCAGCGCGCTGCCAAGCTGCCCGCTCTTAAAGGAAAGTTCTGCCATGCCGTCCTTGCCGCTGACGGCGCTGCAGAGCGGCGAAAATTTCCCCGTAAGCTGCTCTGCTTCGCCCAGGCCGTTCGGCACCATGAATGCAGAGACCTGCGCGCCGGGCACCGGTTTTCCCGTGCTCACGCTGGTTACCAGAACGACGGCGCGGTTGTACGCAAAGCGCACGGTGACGGCAAGGTCGCTCACCTGCAGGAACTGTTCGTTCCGGTACGTACTGTGCTGCGTAACCAGTTCCTTGCTGCGCCAGTCCGTGTACTGGTAATTGTAGGCAATGTCCGCGGAAAAACGAAGCGCACCGCGCCAGCCTCCCGCCGTTTTTTCAAGGAAGGGCCGAAGATCCACGCGTTCCTGCACAATCTGATTGCGGGGTAACGATGCCGGGTCAAGCGTAAAAGTCTGTTCTGCCGCAGCGGAAGGACTGCCGTCCGCGCCGGTAAGCGGCGTAACGGTGTACTGCGAGCCGGCCAGTATGTTCTGGTGCTCAAAGCTGACGGCCGGATTCTGCACCGGTTCCAGCGCGCTCCAGCCGGAGCTGTTAAAGCGGGCAAAGCTGCGCGCCTGCGGCACGGTAACCGTAACAGTGTACGGTTTTCCGAGCGTGCGCCCGTAGATGTCGCTAAATCCTGCGTCCAGCGTGAGCGTGTAGCTGCTGCCGTACGTGACGGGCAGCCCGTGCACAACAAGCACAGAACTGTTAACAGCAATGTTTTCCGCCGTAAGCGGGGTCCCCAGACTGGTGCTGATGTGCTGCACGGCGGCCGCTTCCGTACCCTGCGCAAGCGGCGTACTGAAGGTAAGCAGCACAGGGTTACGGTAGTCCCGCGCGTACCAGGAAGGATTCATGTTGCAGCCCCGCACCTCAAAGGGAATCAGCGTGTGGAACTGCTGCCTGCGCTCCTGCGACGTGGGCCAGCATCCGCTGTCCGTCTCCGCACCCTTTGCGAGCGTTACCACGATATCAGTGTTTTCCGGCGGCATGTCCTTCAGCTGCAGGCGCACGATTTTTTCGCCCGCCTGCGCCGCCGTAAATGCAAGCGCTGTGCCGCCCGCCGTAACATTGATGTGCTGCGAAACAACCGCCGCATTGACCGGCGCATTAAAGAACACGGCAATGTCCTGTGCCAGCTTGGGAGGCACGCTGCTGCTGTCCACATAGTCGCCTTCAAGCGAGCGCCCGTAGCCCGGCTGTATGCGGGCAAGCTTCAGCTCTTCCGTGTGGAAGCTGAAGGAATGTTCACCCTGCAGCACATTGCCCTTGAGCGAACGCAGTTTTGGATTCACCGTAACAGTGTAGCGTTTCTGCGGAATGGCAGCTTCGGCGCTTTCAAAGCCAAGGATGCTGGTACCATACCAGCGGAAGGTTCCCCGGAGCGGAGGCGTTATGCTGAAGACATCAGACTTGTCGGTAGGAGTGCCCAGTTCCTTGAGCGCCACCACCGGCTCCGAAAACTGCACCTGGATTGACGGATACTGCACCGCTGCCGGAAGCTCATCCTGCGGGGTCATGCTGATAACCGTAAACGCAGCAGCGCTGTCCTTTGCCGCCTGCGCCGGTGCGGGGAACGCGAGTGCCGCCGCCGTAAATGCCGCCGTACAGATAAGCCGTGATGATTGCTTTAAAAAAAATGCCATGATAAACCGCCTTGACCTTTTTGTCTTGCCGCCGCGGGAATGTACCCGTCCTGCTGCTTTTTAAATAATGCATGAAGCTGCCCCCGGTTACAGCGGGGATGCAGCTGCTAGTCGTCCTCGGATTCCAGCCCAAGCCGGCACCACAAATCGTGCAGCTCGTCGCTCGACATTACAAAGGGAATGTAGTCGCTCATGTCCGCGTAACCGGCGGTGTCGGGCTTTTCCGCAGTGCCCCGCGGCTCAATCCCGTAGTCGCTCAGCAGGGCCTGCAGCCGTTCAAACTGTTCGTCCGTGCACTCGTGGATGAGCTTAAAGCTGCAGTCCGTGTCGATTTCCACGACATGCGTGCACACAACGGCGGTCAGTTTGCCCCCGCTGATGTTAAGGTAGAGAAAGGCCTTGTTCTTCGGCTCATAGTAACTGTGCCACACGGGCGCGGGACCGGCCTCCTGCTGCGGTACAGGGCGCTTCCAGCAGGCTACAAAGGCCTGCATACAGAGCAGTGCCATACAAAATACAGAAATACAACGATGCTTCATGCGCACAGTATAGCACGCATCGGCTTTTCTTCCAATATGGAGAGTCTAAACGGCGGGCTGCTAGAAGCGCCCTTCCAGTACGGCCTGGCGGAGGCATTTGTTCATCCGGGTCTGACAGCCCTTTCCAGTCGCCGCGCAGAGCGCACGGTGGGCGGCTTTTTGGCGGGGCTACGCCGTGTAGTCCACTACGAAATACCAGCATGCTGCTGCACTAAAAGCAACGGCTTGACAAATACTTCTGTCTGGCGTTAAATGACCAGTGGCGGATAGTTTTTGGATTTGCCAATGGGGGTGCGGACGATGTTAGAATCACAGATTACCACTGACGAAAAACTGCCGAATGTTCATCCGGGGGAAGTCCTGAAGGAGGAATTCCTTGTGCCCCTGAATGTGAGTGCCTATCGCCTTTCAAAGGAAATCCATGTCCCCGAAACCCGTATCTCCGAAATCATCAACGGGAAAAGGGCCGTCACGGCCGATACCGCGATACGGCTCTCGAAGTTCTTCGGCACAACGGCGGAATTCTGGCTTAACCTCCAGAACCTGTATGATTTGGAGGAGGAAGAGCATAATCACCTGCCGGAATTTGAGCAGATAAAAAAATACGCTTCTGCATGAGGAAAGCGGGCATACCGCCCGATTTTTCCTGCTTGCAGTGATATCCTACCGCCGCGCAGATTACACGGTGACGGTACATGTTCAGTGCCTCCGGCACTGAACGGGCCGCTACCGCGCGGAACCGCACGGCGGCAAAGCCACCGACGTACAATCCTTCCTTACAGGTCTAGCCGACGCTAGTCAGCGTTGCGAACCACGCGGAAGCCCAGGTTGTTGTTCCTGTTGTCCGGGTAAATTGCTGCGCCAGCTCACAATTTGTGTTCCGGTTGGAGACAGCACAGTTGTCCGCCAGATTGTAGCCCGGCAAAGCTGCCCCAACTTGTTCTTCTGGCATCCACCCCTATTTTCTCACTATACCATGAAAACAAAGGATATAATCTATACTTGAGGAAATTTTGACCAGTTTCATAGGAGTCCGTCTGGACTTTTGAAACAGCCTCTGCTATATTTTATGAATGGAGGTCGATATGCTTGTAGTTTCACCTGCGGATTTCAAAGACAATTTCAGGACATACAGGGAACCGGTCAGGATTGAAGAGAATGGCGTAACGCTGGGAAAGTTCATACCCAAGACCATCAATGTATCGACCTTGCTCTTCAGGAAACAGGAGAAAAAACCGAGCAAGGAGCTGCTTGCCGCAATAAAAGAAGCGGAAGAGCTTGAGCGCAATCCGAACACAAAACGCTATACGGACATGGCGGAAATGTGGGCGGATTTGAACAAATGATTTATGAGGTGATTTGGACAAGCCGCTTCAAGCAGACCTTCA
>Ga0256405_10001341_pt1 | contig 67846 bp, 56 predicted proteins | sample RumenRJG_02DNA_FD_189096 | JGI IMG/M metagenome (GOLD analysis project Ga0256405, IMG submission 189096) | Bovine rumen microbial communities from Lethbridge, Alberta, Canada - RJG_02 | ecosystem: Host-associated > Mammals > Digestive system > Stomach > Rumen | place: Canada: Alberta... | reverse complement strand
GCGGTATGTATACTCGCCGTCGAAGAGGTCAAGCTGCTCGCCCTTCTGCCTGCGCTGCCGCTGTACGACGAGACGGCAGTGCTTCACGTCCTCGAAACTCTCGAAGGGGAAGGATTGTACGTCATAGTGTTGGAAACCAATCTCCACGGTGGTCCAACCCGTCTTGCGCTTTACCTTCTCGTACAGGCCTGCATATCGCTCGGCACGGATGTAGAACTTTTCCGTATGCTCCATGACCACTTTCACGATGTCCTCGCTATAGGAGCCGCAGTCGGCACGGAAACTCCTGACGTGAATGCCGAACGAGCTCATCATCTCGAAGAAACGGCGGTGAGTCTCTGCCTGCTTGAAGCGCACGTTACAGTTGCCGTCGCGATTCTCCAGATAGGCAATCAGCCCGCCGATGGTGAACACGTCGGGGCTGTAGCCGTCAAAGCCCTTGTAGGTCCGCTTGCAGTCATACTTGTCCGCCTCAAGGAACTGGTGGTCGAAGTCCACGTCGTACTCGCCTCCCTCCGCGAGCTGACCTGTGGCCAGCAATAGCTTGATGAGCAGTTGGTTCAGTTTCTCAGCCGTGTTGAAATCATAGACGTTGCCCGTCTTTTCTACCGTGTATGATATGTTCTCCGTTGCCAGCTCCTCAATGCCGCGCAGCACCGTGTCTGCACTTGGAACACGCGTATGTGGACGCTCGGTAAGAACGTCCTTCAGATACAGGTTGAGGTCTTCCATACAGTCACCACCGCAGCAGAACACGGAGAAGATGGCACGTATAATCTCGCAGTACTGATAGCCAATCAGAGTGCTGCGAAGTCCTAAGTGTGAGTCTATCACAGAGGACAGAATAGAGTCGAATTTGTCCAAAACGAAAAATATTCCGCCAAAAGCGATGATATTCTCAGATTTTTGTTGTACCTTTGCCATGTCATTGATGATTTTGCTTGTCTTGATTTGCAGCACTAAGGTAAGTGAAAAATCTGACATGGCAAAATCCTGAGCAACTTTTTGTTGCTCAGGAACTTATAAAAAATGTTTAACTAAAGTGCTGCGGAATTTAGATAAACCTAAAAAACCAACAAAATGATGAAAAACAAAATGCGAAGACTAACAGTTCTTGCATTGCTTGCTATTTCTTCGACAGTGGCAATGGCACAAAGCAAGATTACTGGTAAAATCGTTGAAGTGAATGGCGAACCAATCATTGGCGCCACAGTGAAGGTTAAGGGGAGCGCCACCGGAACGGTATCCGACCTGGACGGTAACTTCACCGTCGACGCGGAAAGGGGTGCCGAACTGGAAGTGTCTTACATCGGTTATAAGACACAGGCCGTGAAGGTGACGGGAAACTACCTGGAGGTCAAACTCCTCGAGGATGCCAAGGCGCTCAATGAGGTCGTCGTCGTAGGATTCGGCGTGCAGAAAAAAGTTAATCTTACTGGTGCCGTCTCTGTCGTCGATGGCGATGAACTCGCACAAAGACCCGTAGCCAATGCCACACAGGCACTGCAGGGTGTCGTGCCCGGACTGCAAATCGCATCCACAAGCGGTACGCTCGACTCTGCTCCGTCTATCAACGTGCGTGGTACGGCCACTATCGGTGAGGGATCGAGTGGCTCGCCGCTCATCCTTATCGATGGCATGGAGGGCGACCTCAGCACCATCAACCCGCAGGATATCGAGAGCATCTCTGTGCTCAAGGATGCCGCAGCATCGAGTATCTATGGTAGCCGTGCGCCTTTCGGCGTCATTCTTGTCACCACCAAGAGTGGAGGAAAAGACAGCCGCGTGAAGGTGAATTATAACAACAGCTTCCGATTCAGCAGCCTGATACGTGGAAAGCACATGATGAACTCCGTCGACTATGCCTCATGGCTGAATGATGCCAAAACCAATCAGGGACAGTCGGTATTCTTCGATGCTGAGCGAATGGCAGCCATCAAGGAGTATCATGACGCCAAACCTATCGGACCGGGCACACGACTCACTGCCGACGGCAAAACGGTATATGCCATTGGCTCGCAGAATGGTGTCACATGGGATGATGGCTACGGATACGGAATCGATGACGTCGACTGGTATGATGTGGTCTACAAGAATTCCGCGTTCTCGCAGGAGCACAATGCAAGCGTCAATGGGGGAAGCGAGAAATTCAATTTCTACGCGTCGGTAGGATACCTCGACCAGGATGGCTTCATGAATATGGGAAGCGACGGATACAAACGCTATAACGGAACAGCAAAAATGAGCCTCGAACTGGCCAAGTGGATACGCATGAACTACAACATGCGCTTCACACGCACCAATTACCATCGGCCGGCAACCTTGGGATACGGACTATACAACGACATGGCGCGACAGGGATGGCCTATGCTGCCGCTCTACGACAGAAACGGGTACTTGTACTCCTCGCCCTCGCCGGCACTGGGACTCGCAACGGGTGGTACCGACACCACAGAGCGCGATGTGATCAACCATCAGGTGGGATTCGTAATCGAGCCAATAAAGAACTGGATCACACACATCGACTTCAATTACAAAATCGACAATGCCGTGCGCCACTGGGACAGCCAGCGCACCTACAACCACAATGTGGCCGGAGAGGCCGTCATCTACAACCAGAGCTCAAATGTGCATGAGGATGAGGCCAAAGACAATTACCTCAACTTCCAGGCCTACACCGAATACTCCTGGTCGCTGGCCGAAAAGCACAACTTCCATGTGATGGGAGGCTTCCAGACCGAGCAACTGAAAAGGCTGGTGTTCGGACTGCAGCGCGACGGTATACTCGACCCCACAAAGCCCGAGGTCGACCTGACCAACGGACTGAGCTACTCCGGACAGAGCATCGTGCCGTCGGTAAATGGAGCTCGCAACCAGTGGCAGACTGCTGGATTCTTCGGACGTATCAACTACAACTACGACGAGAAATACCTGCTCGAGGCCAACCTCAGATACGATGGAACTTCGCGCTTCCGCACCGACAAGATGTGGAAACTCTTCCCCTCTGTGTCAGCAGGATGGAATATCGCACGCGAGCAGTTCTGGGAGAACCTCGTGGGAAAAATCAACACCCTCAAACTGAGAGCATCCTACGGTTCGCTCGGAAACCAGAATATCGACAATTGGTATCAGACCTACCAGACCATCGCCTACAACTCGGTGGCGGGCACATGGCTGCAGAATGGAGTGAAACCCAATATCACCAACGCACCAAGTCTCGTTTCCGCACTCTTGACATGGGAGAAAGTGGAAAGCTATGACATCGGTTTTGATATCGGAGCACTCAACAACCGACTCACAGCCACATTCGACTTCTATGTGCGCAACACACTCGACATGGTGGGCAACGCACCCGAACTGCCGGCCATTCTCGGAACTGGCGTGCCCGTGACCAACAACACCGACCTCCGCACCACGGGATGGGAGTTCCAGATCAGCTGGCGCGATGTGCTGAAGAACGGACTGTCTTATGGTGCCACTTTCAACATCTCTGATGCCCGCACCAAGATTACACGATATCCCAACAACCCCACAAAGTCGATCAACAACTACATCGAGGGACGCTACCTCAATGAGATATGGGGATTCGAGACCATCGGCATCGCAAAGAGCGATGACGAGATGAACAAGCATCTTGCAAATGCCGACCAAAGCTCGCTGGGAAGCAACTGGGCGGCTGGCGATATCATGTATCGCGACCTTAACGGCGACCATCAGATCACACGTGGAGCACAGACACTCGACGACCACGGCGACCTCAAGGTCATCGGCAACTCCACACCGAGATACCTCGTCGGACTCAACCTCAATGCCGCATGGAAAGGATTCGACATCTCGGCTTTCTTCCAGGGTGTCTTGAAGCGCGACTGGTGGATCGGTGGCTCATGGGGCGGTGGACTGGAGTATCTCTTCGGAACCACCAACTCTTGGGAGTGGTGGAGCGTCGGTATCACCGATGTGCAAGACTACTACCGCGACGCCAACACATGGTCGGTGCAGAACGGATACCAGGAGGCCAATCAGGACGCATGGCTCCCAAGGGTGCAGTTCAGCGACAAGAACGAGCAGGCTCAGACTCGTTACCTCATGGATGGCTCGTATATCCGACTGAAAAACTTGCAGATTGGATACACGCTGCCTCGTAAGCTCACACAGCAATGGGGAATCAGCAACCTGCGTTTCTTCGTCTCGGCCGAGAACCTCTTCACCATCACTGACATGCCTCACCAGTTCGACCCGGAACTGATGTCTACCTCTGTCAACCAGAACAATGGCTATCCTCTACAGAAGACGTATGCATTCGGTCTTAACGTATCATTCTAAATGCACAACACACGTAATAATAAACAGAAGATCATGAAACGATATCAATATTCACTCATAGCATTGGCGCTTACTGCCAGCGTCACTTCATGTAACGACTACTTGGAGCAAGAACCTCCATCGTCGCTCACACCCGAGAATTTCTATTCCAGTGAAGACCAGGTGCAGGCCGTGGCCAACAGATTCTATCAGGACATCATGCCCGGACATGGGGGATGGGACTATGGCACGTATACCAACGACAACAACACCGATGTGCAGGCATCACGAACACCGAGCGCCAAATTCTCAAAAGACCTGTGGCGAACCAGCCAGACCGAAGGCGACTGGTCGTGGGGAAATGTGAGAAACGTGAATTTCCAGCTCGGACAGCTGAAGGCCAAACTTGCACAGGGGGCCATCAGCGGCAACGAGACTAACATCCGGCAGTATATCGGCGAAATCTATTTCTTCAGAGCTTACGCTTATTTCGAGCTCCTGAAAAAATATGGCGATCTGCCCATCCTCACCGAGGCGTTGCCCGACGACGAGGCAGTGCTCGTGGCTGCCAGCAAACGACAGCCATGCAACGAGGTGGCGCGCTTCATCATCAACAACCTCGATACGGCGGCCACATACATGAAGGATGGATTTGAGGGACGGCATACACGTATCTCTGTCGACGTGGCCCGACTGTTCAAGTCAAGGGTCGCGCTATATATGGGGTCATGGCTCACCAACTTCGCCGGAACGCCCTTCGTGCCCTTAGGCACTGGATGGCCTGGAGCAGACAAGAATCCTGGCTATAACTTCCCCTCTGGCTCAATCGACAATGAGGCCAAGTTCTTCTTCGAAACAGCAGCCGAGGCTGCCGAACAGGTGGCCGAGAAATACAAGGCAAGCCTCACTGTCAATAATGGCGTGGTGCCACAGGCCGAAGGACAGAGCAATCCTTATCTCGAGTTGTGGGGAACAACCTCGTGCGCCGGAAAGAGCGAAATACTGCTCTGGAGAGAATACAGCAAGTCGCTCGGCGTGCAGAACGATATCGAGGTGGCTGTCGAGAAGGGAAACATCGGTACGGGTGTCACACGCTCGCTCGTGGAGCGCTATCTGATGGCCGACGGAAAACCCATCTACAACTCTTCGTTTACTTACGACGACTCCGAGATAGCCAAGGTGGTAGAGAATCGTGACCCGAGACTCGCCGTCATGCTCAAAGTGCCCGGACAGGTCAACTGCTTCAAGAACGTGAACGACGTGGCTGGAACGCACTGGACGGAGACTGAGCCTGTGCCAAATATCACCAACGCCAATGCCGAGGATGGTTACATCACTGGATATGCCATACGGAAGGGCATGACTTTCGACCGCTCGCTCACTGCCAACGGAGGAAGCTACAACGTATGCGTCATCTTCCGCGCCACAGAGGCTCTGCTCAACTACATCGAGGCTGAGTATATGCTCACCAAGAGCCTCAGCTCAGGGAAAATCATGGAATATTGGAAGAAGGTGCGCGAATGCGCCGGATTCATTGGCGACGCTGTCAATCCACAGGTGACCATCGATGCTACCGACATGTCGAAAGAGACTCGCGACTGGGGAGCATTTACTGCAGGAAAACTACTCTCCGATCCCATCCTCTACAACATCCGTCGGGAGCGCAGCTGTGAGTTCCTTGCCGAGGGATTGAGAGACATGGACCTGAAGCGCTGGCGCTCTTACGAGCAACTTATCGCCAAGCCTGTCTATGCCGAGGGTATACACCTCTGGGGCACTGCCATGGAGAAGTGGTACGACGACCTCGTGGCCGACGGAACAAGCAGCTCAAACGTCTCCCAACGGAGCATCAGCGAGTATCATTGCCCGCATATCGTCAATATGACTAACAATAATTATGCCGACGGACTCACTTGGAGAATGGCTTATTATCTGCAGCCACTGCCGCTGAGGCAGTTCCTGCTCACCGCCGCCGACCACAGCACGGTCTCCACAAGTCCGATGTACCAGAATCCTTACTGGCCCACAGAGACCGACCAGCCGGCAAAGCAATAAATGGGCTGGCTATCTTCATTGAATAGTGACTGACGAAGACCTCCGGTGCATCATGCGCCGGGGGTCTTCCGCGTAAGGATGCTGGCTGTTGGACTAATGCTCTCCTGTATCCGAAAAACCTGACGAATAGTTGCCAATTGCAAATTTTTTTTAAAATAAATCCCTTTATAGAGCGATTATACAAAGAGGCTCAGGAGAAAACAATCTATTTGTCAGAATGTCCTGAATATCAAGATCCGGAAGTTAAAGATTATTTCGAGAATATTTATTCTGACAAGGGGAAAACCCTTGCTCAAAAATTCTACACCCTATTAAATAATCGGGCTTTATATGATACGGATCAAATTTCAGGATTTGTATTGCCATTTCATTGTTATTCTGAACCAAATGGTGATGTTGTTTTTACTAAAAATAGGAGAACTATCAATGATTATGACGCAGATGGAAATCCTATTCATAGTGAATCAGAAATAAACAGCATATCTAATACTACAACATCTTCTCCCTCCACCTCAAACAGGAAAAATGGCTGTTTGGGTATTATTGTAGCACTAATCATATTCCTAAAATCCGCAACCTTGCACCCTGGTTGCGGATTTGCCAACTAAGGGTATTTTTGACCTCTCTTGTGCTATGATATGCGGACAAAGGCGATTAAAAATGTCTTCTCAGTGTATAAATTCCCCTTTCCCCATCAGGCATTAAAGGGGCTTTATGCTGTTTGTGGACCCTCGATGTAATATGTTCATCCATCCGTAATTGCAAAAGCGTTTTTGTATGCATGGTTGCTGGTATAGATGTTCAGCTCGTAGTGTCTGGATGTTCTTATCCATTTTGCTGGCACGCTGATGAACTTGAAGACGAAGGCCTTGATTTTGCTGCTCTTCTTCAGTCCGAAGGCTTTTGTGTCAACCCGTTCCATGAGGAACTTGTAGAAGTTGCGGATGACAGACTGTTCGCAGAAGATGCTCTCGCAGACGCTGAAGAACCTGGAGCGGAGCCATCTGGTGCATCGCGAGGTGTTTCCGGAGGTGCCTCCGCGTGTAGAATATTCGCTGACCGACACGGGCCGTTCGCTGATGCCCGCCCTCACGGCCCTGATAGCCTGGGGCAAAGAGCATTTCAACGAGGTGGTGACGGACTAGGCACCGGAGACGCAGGTGAACTTTTAACCTTTCACCGCCTCAGGGGGCTCTTATCGGGGGAGCCTCCGGGGGCTTCGAATTGACTGACTAATTATGTTGCAATTGATTGACTAATTATGGTGGAATTAGGCATTAATGATGCTGCAATCAGGCATCAATTACACTTTAATTAGGCATCAATCCATAGTATAACTCATCGGTTACTTAGGAAGTAATTTGTGCCTAATTAGACCTTAATCTGTATACTAATTAGAACAGAGAAAAGTTCAAGGAGCTAAAGGACGCAGCAGAGCTGCTGGCTCAAAATTCAAGGTTCAAGGAGTTGCAGGACGTTAGGTACGCTGGTGGAAGAGGATAAGGGAATTGTTCAGAATAATTCATTTTTCTGCTCGTTTTTACCCCTTCGGTCGGCGTTTCTTTTATGAAATGGAAAAAATGTTGAATGGATAGCGTGTTTCTTTAGTATTTATTTTTATCTTTGCAACGAGATGGAGAAGACGCAAGAACTAACAATCAATGTCATAACGCGATGGGATGCCGTCGCTGCGAGAATGCTCTATGAGCATTTCTATGGGGCGCTGGTGAGTTATGGCATGCGCATTCTCCAAGACAGGGAATTGGCCGAGGATGCTGTACAGGATACGATGGCTGCACTTTGGGAAAAGAAAATTATTCTTCCTAATAATGCTGCACTAAAGGCGTATCTGTATAATTCAGTACGTAACAAATGTTTAAATCTGATTCGCCAACAAAAAATTAAAAGAGTGGCTCTACATACTATAAGTGAATATGAGGAGTATAAACTTACAGAGAATCATGAAGAGCAAGTTTTCTCGGAAGAGGTGTATCGTCAGTTATTCTTAATGATCGACCAGATGCCACCCAGACAGCGTGAGGTGTTTCTCATGGTTATGGAAGGGAAAAAGAACAGGGAGATTGCTCAGGCACTTGATATGGCAAGCGAGACTGTACGAACCAACAAGAAAAGGGCAATGGCTTTTCTTAAAAAGAATTTAGACAATGAGACATTAGCATTGCTATTTGTACTTTTAGAAGTTTACTGATTTCTTCTTTTTCTTGTAACCGTTTTTACTTTTTTTGTGTCATAGAGAAAAAACTTTATGACAAATAATATTAATACACTAATAAGGAAATACTTATCAGGCGATATTTCAGATGATGAATATCAGTTATTATCCGAAACATTAGCTAATGATAAGAATACTGCCAAGCATCTGGAACAGATGACTGAGGCAGATGATCTTACCAAGAGATACAAGGAATATGCTTCTGTTGACACGGAGGCTGCCCTGCAAAAGTTTATCAAGCAATATGTTGACAACGGCGAGGCGGGCAAGGCTGCCGAGACGCCCAGGAAGCCACGCAAGACGATGAGGTATTCCCTGCTGAGGTATGCCGCCGTCGTAGCGTTGCTGATTTTCGGTGGTGCCTTCTGGTATCATCGCGAGTATACCCGTGTCACCCCACCGGTGATCACAGAAGAGGTGCAGCAGGCGATGGAGCAGAGTCGTGAGAGTGGCAGGGAGGGTGCCGACATCGTGTCGACAGTCACTTCGCGCCAGCAGATTATCAGCGAGGAGGAGTGCGAGCTGTATCACGTGGACGAGAACTTTGCCGAGCAGCTGGCTGAGGCGAAGCGCATCACCACTTATCACGACAAAGAGTATTGGGTGACACTCGACGACGGCACGCTGGTGCACCTGAATTACAACAGCCGTTTGATTTATCCCGAGAAGTTCGGTGACCGCCGCGATGTGATCCTGGAGGGCGAGGCCTATTTCATGGTGGCGAAGGACAAGAGCCGCCAGTTTGTGGTGCACACCCCGCAGGGCGACGTAAGAGTGTACGGAACGGAGTTCATGGTGAATACCGCAGAGAGGATGGAGACGAGGCTTGAGTCGCCGACAGGCGAGAGCAGATACCACCAGGCCACATCAGTTGTCCTCATCGAGGGGTCTATCAGCTTCACGCCGGAGAGCGGCAACGAGCTGATGATGTCGCCCGGGCAAAAGCTGGTGGCCGACAAGGACCAGTTGCTGGTCACCACCACGGACACGGCCCCCTACGTAGCATGGAATACGGGCTTGTTCGTCTTCAAAAACAGTACGCTGGAGAACCTGATGGATGTGATCTCGCGGTGGTATGGAGTGGAGAACGTGTCGTACGGTAACGAGCAGCTGCGCAAGATGCATTTCACGGGTAATTTCAAGCGCTACGGGAGTATTGAGCGCATCCTGGACGCCATCATGATGACGTGCGACATCAACATTGACTACCACAACCATACGATTACCATAGAAAAACGATAATAAAGAGTATTAACCACAATAATCACCAAATGAAATGAATAGTAGATTCGGAAAAAGATGTCTGGTCTTTCTGCTCATGCTGCAGATGGTGCAGTTCATGTATGCACAGTCGCTTGACAAGACTCGGGTGACGGTCGTCATGGATAACATCACGATTGAGCAGTTTCTCGATGAGGTGGAGCGCCAGACTAAGATTGAGTTTATTTACAATGCCGACGAGGTGAGGAACCTGCCGCGCATCTCTGTAAATGAGAAGAACGCAGTCACACGTACTGTACTTGTCAAGGTCCTTTCCAGACTTGGCTGTGAGTTTAACGAGAAGAACGGTATCGTTGCTGTTAAACCGCAGAAGAAAGAAAGCAAGAGGACCACGATTAAGGGTATCGTGCTCGACGAGAAAAGGGAGCCTGTGATTGGCGCCCAGGTGAGGGTCTTGGGTACAAAACTGGTTACGGTGACCGACATCGACGGTGCCTTCACCTTCGACCAGAGCGTACCCGAGAACGCCCGGGTGCAGGTGACCTATATCGGCATGCGCACGGCAGTTGCCTCGGCAAAGGGAAATTTGGTGATTAATATGGAGCCCGACACGAAGATGCTCAGCGAGGTTGTCGTGACGGGTTACCAGCAGCTGGACCGCCGCCACCTGACGAGTTCGGTGACGAGCAAGGACATGAGTGAGCTGGACATACCGGGTGTCTCTGACCTGTCGAAGATGCTGGAGGGAAAGATTCCCGACCTGGTGGCGCTGACGGGTAGCGGCGAGGTGAACGCGACGTCGAGGATTCGTATCCGCGGAACCAGTACGCTGGTGGGTAACCGTGAGCCCCTGTGGGTGCTGGACGGTATTATCCTGACCGACCCCGTGAACCTGTCGTCGGACGTGCTGAACGACCCCGACTACGTCAACCGTATCGGTAATGCCATCGCCGGCATCAACCCGCAGGACATCCAGCGCATTGACGTGCTGAAGGACGCATCGGCCACAGCCCTGTACGGTACGCGTGCCGCCAACGGTGTGATTGTCATCACGACGAAGAGCGGCCATGAGGGAAAACCCATCGTGTCGTATTCGGGAAAGGTGACCGCCAGAAAACGCCCCTACTACTCAGACAAGAAAATCAATCTGATGAGCTCTGCCGAGCGCGTGGAGCTGTCGCAGTATCTGGCGGAGGCACACTATGCCTATCCGCAGACGATGTCGAAGATAGGCTATGAGGAGGCGCTCAGACAGTTGTATGCCGGTGAGATAGGCCGCGACGAGTTCAACGCCCAGGTGGAGAAGATGAAAATGGAGAATACCGACTGGTTTGACCTGCTGTGCCGGAACTCGTTCTCGCAAGACCACTCGCTGAGCATTTCGGGCGGCTCGGAGAAGGTGAGATACTATACGTCGCTGGGTGTCACCGACACGCAGGATGTGATCAAGAACAACCTGAACCGCCGCTACACGGGTATGGTGAAAATCAACTATAACCTGACGAACAAGCTGAAGGCGGAGTTTAACATCAGCGGCAACCTGAGCGACAGGAAATACAAGTCGATTAATGCTATCGACTACGCCTACAATACGAACCGCGTGATTCCCGCCTTCAATGAGAACGGGACGTATTATAAGTTCCCGAAATACAATAACAGCAACTCGTTGTATGGCTATTACGGATACAATATCCTGAACGAACTGGAGAACAACGATATCGACCAGCGTGGCAACACGATGATAGCCACCGCCAGCCTGAGATACCAGGTGAACGACAACCTGTTTTTCAACGGGGTCTTCTCTGCCAATACGTCAAATGTGGACATCGAGACCTGGTGGGGCGAGGAGTCATACTACATTGCCAGCCAGCGGGGAGCGGAAGTAGACGAAACACCCAAGTCGACGTCGTATCTTCCCTACGGCGGCGAGCTGAGCGTGAACAAGAAACGCACCATTGGCTGGACTTCCCGACTGCAGGCCAACTATAACAAATACTTTGGTGAGGGGAAGAAATACAACGTGAACCTTGCCGGAGGTTTTGAGGCGAGCAGCAGCCATTATACGGGAGACGACTATACCCAGCGAGGCTATTATAAGGACAGGGGAAGAACGTTTGCCACACATAGATACCCAGCTCGTATGAGAACTACTGGTCGTGGGTGAGCAGCCATGTGCCGACCATCACCGACACGCAGAACAACCTGGTATCGGCCTATGCCACGCTGTCGTTCAGCTACGAGCGGTTCTTCACGCTGAACGTCAACGGACGCTACGACGGCTCGAACAAGTTCGGCAGCAGGAGTAATGAGAAAATCCTGCCCATCTGGTCCATATCGGGTAATGCCAACCTGCTGAACATCCTCAATATCAAGTCGCCGAAGATAGACAACCTGACGCTGAAGAGCTCGTATGGTGAGCAGGGAAACATGCTGGACAACCAGACGCCGAACCTGATTATCAAGAAAGGCGGAATGAACGCTTTCTATAACGAGCTGGTCTCGAAGACTGCCTATTTCGCCAATCCGGAACTGAAATGGGAGAAGACGCACTCGTTTAACCTGGGACTGGAGTCGTCGTTCTTCAACAGCCGGCTGATGATAGAGACGGAATACTATTACAAACGCACCACGGACGCGTTTATGGACAAGCGCATTTCAGACATCAATGGTTTTGAGAGCTATGTGGTCAACTCGGGAGTCATCACGAACCAGGGCTTTAATGTCACGGTTACCGCCACCCCGGTCAGACTGAAGGATTTCTACTGGATTCTCTCGGGAAATGTGTCGAAGGTATATAATAAGATAGAGACAGCTCCTGGCACAGAGAGTTATACGCTCAACGACTTTATCAGTGGTAAGGCTGTCGTGAAAGGACAGCCTGTCGGAACGTTCTACTCTTACAGGTTCGCAGGCCTGAGTCCCGTTGACGGTGGTCCGCTCTTTGAGGACTGGGAAGAGCGCCAGCAGGAGATAGGAACAGCCGACCAGTATACCTTCTACACATCCATACTGGAAGCATCGGGAAGGCGCGAGCCCGACATAACGGGCAGCCTGAACAACACGTTCACCTACAAGCAGTGGCGACTGGGCACCACGTTCGTCTTCAACTGTGGCGCGAAAACCCGTTTGTTCAGATTGTTCGATGGTGTGTCGGGAGCCCGGCAGTTCTCCTCGGAGACCAATGCGAACAGAGACCTGAAGCTGAGGTGGATGAAGCCCGGTGACGAGCTGATAACCGACATCCCCGCTATTCTCTGCGGTGGTGATCCTGCCTGGGAGCGATACAGCAACAACTGGACCACCAATAGCGGATATTCTGGTCCTAAGCTGCACGGCAATGCCTATACGATGTACGATTACAGTAATGCGCGAGTAGTAGATGCCAGCTATGTGAAGTTGTCGACGCTGACGCTGACCTATGAGTTTAACAAGCAGCAACTGGAAAGACTCAAGCTGGGCCGTTTGGCCATTACAGCCAGCGCATATAACCTCTACACATGGTGTAACAGCGGACTGAGGGGACAAACCCCCATTCAGGGTGGATTCACCGAGGTACAGCTCTCCGACACGCCCAGTTTCACTTTAGGTTTAAACATTAATTTCTAAATGAAAAAACACAAGACGATGTGCAAGACATTCTATAAGATCATGATAGCGTTCCTCCCTCTGTTCATCACCGGATGCGGGGATTTTCTGGAGGAGTCGTCGCAGGATAAGGATTACATCCGATCATGGAAAGACCTGAACGAACTGCTGCTGGGTGACTGTTATCTGCCCGTGAACAACACAGGCACGTTCACCTCGCACAACAATCTCGGCATGTTCATTCACCTGCTGGCGGACGAGATGGAGGAGCAGAACTTGGGCAACGGCATCAACGACGCAGTGAACAATGAACATAACTACCTGTACGGCGTTATTTCGTGGCAGCCGAGAATCGGAGCGTCGGAGAATAATACGGAATTCTATACAGAGAACAGAGAGTGGAAGGCTTTCTATAAAAACATCAATGTGGCGAACAACGTCATTGAGGAGGCAAACAATATTCCCCAGGGCAGTGACCTGGAGATAGAGGGAAGACACAAGGTGTTGGGAGAGGCTCTCTTCCTCAGGGCTTTCTATTACTTCTGGCTGACAAACATGTACGGTCAGCCCTACGACGCTAAGACGGCAGCTACGGATTTGGGTGTATGCATCAAGACGACACCCGAGATACAAGACATGATTTTCACACGAAACACGGTGCAGGAGTGTTACGACCAGATTGTGGCTGACTTGCTGGAGGCTGAGGAGCACCTGTCGAAGCTAACGACGTTTAAGCACTCCCTGTACAGGGCGGATGTGAACGCGGCAAGACTGCTGTTGTCGAGAGTCTATCTCTACATGAACAACTGGGCGAAGAGCGCGGAGTATGCCAATAAGGTGATTGCAAGCCATCCGGATCTGGAGGACTTGAGAGTGTCCAGAGCCAAGTTTATGGTGGCAGGCAATCCGGAGAACATCTTCAGCATGGGCGGTGACGACCTGATGCGCATGATGTCGTCGATGTTCCAGAGCACCCGTGTGAGCCTCGACCTTTATAACTCTTACAGTTTTAATGATATTAGGAAATCGTCTTGGTTCTGGAACTACGGCACGTTCACCGGCTATATCAGAAGAGAACACGGAAAGGCGACGACCGAGGTGGAAGAAAGTGAGCGCAGCTGGTATAATTCATGGTATTATTATCCCTGTACAGGCTTGAAGTCTCCGGTCTCGTCAGTCTTCTGGCTCCGTTCGGCTGAGGCTTACCTGAACCTTGCGGAGGCTGAGGCTTATCAGGGGAACGAGGGTGCAGCAAAAGAAGCTCTGCGAAAGCTGTTGGTTCGCAGGTATATGGATGGAAGCAAGGAGCTGCAGCTGGACGAGACGGGCTCAGAGCTGATTGCCCGTATCAGGAATGAGAGAAGGCTGGAAACACCTCTTGAGGGCCACCGCTGGTTCGACCTGAGAAGATACCGCGTGTGTACCGTTCAGCCGGAAAAGGTGGAACTGCTGCATACCTATACTGTATACCGCGACGGCTCCACAGGAAACATTATCGAGACAAGGCTCTTTAAACTGGAGAAGGAAGACCAGGCATGGACCGTGAACATACCTCACGAGGTATTGGAGTTTAATGTCGGTATGCCTGGTAACAACACCAACCTCTCGCGCGAATATACTATTATACCCACACCCAATTGATCACTATTAACCATCAAAGCATATGCGAAAATTAGTATATATCTTACAAGCCGTCATTCTTCTCACCGCATTTTACTCATGCAATGGGGAAGATAACCTTGAAGCAGACATCCACGACCCGAACGCATTCTTCGAGCCGAAGCCTTCCGCCCAGGATGAGGAGTCGGCTTTAAGAAGACAGTTCAAGGAAAAGTATGGGTCGTATCTGCTCTTCAACGACACAATCCAGAAAAATTTCCTGGGTTTCGACATCAATGGCGATTCTGTGTTTAAGGTGGAAACGTTGAGCATTGACTATACCATTGGACAGGCTGCCTATGCGAACAATGCCTATACGTATCTGTATCTGTCGACGATTGAGGAGAAGAAAGCAGCCGTCGACTTCCTGGAGCAGTATGTGTTAGGCCATGTCACCAACAAACTGATGCCCTATTCGTGGATGTTGTGCAGCCAGATTAACTACGACGACGGCAGTCAGCATCCTTATGCCGCAGCCGGACAGCGCTGCATAGTGGTAGCTACGGGACTGGTGGCACGATTGCGCACCGAGGCGCAAAAGAAACAGTATGTCGACAGAATCCTGAATATGATTTTAGGAACGCTGGTGATGAACAATTACGATGCTTTCTCGGAGTTCCTGAATGTCAGCAAGGGCTACTACGGCCTTGCCATCACGGCTTCCTCGGACGACATATTGAGGAATTATGCCCGTGAACACGGGTTCGTGGATATTGTCAACGGACTTTTTAATACCACCACCCCGACTGAAGAGGAAGACATCAAGCTCTTTTGTACCTATGTTCTCAATTTTAATGACGAGTATATGGAGTCTACTTTTAAGGATTATCCTTTAGTCTTGAGAAAATGGAGCATATTCAAAAATACTATTTATGAGTTAGGTTTCAGATTTTAACAATTCCAATTATGAATAGACTGTTATTTAGATTATTAGCGATACTGGTATGCTCCGTGCCATTCGTCTCATGCAGCGATGATGACGAGGAGGTAACGATGGTGACTCCAACGAACACGGGTGAGTTTGTTGACCAGAGAGACGGGGAGACATATCATTGGGTGGAATATGGCGGCCTGCAGTGGCTGACAGAGAATTTCAGATACGACATCAACTCCTATCCCGACTGCCGCAACTATATTGAGCCGCAAGACTGGGTGGGTTATTCCGAGAATCAGTATGCCACCCGCAACCGGGCAAAGTATGGAATGTATTACACGCTGGAAGGGGCGCTGAGAGCCTGTCCCGAGGGTTGGCGCCTGCCTTCAGATGAGGACTGGCAGCGACTGGAGAAGGCCCTAGGCATGTCGGAGAGCGAAACGGCCCGTTACGACTGGCGTGGCGCTATTGCCCCAACGATGGTTACCACGAAAGACAACAAGACATATATCAGTTTCCTGTTGGGCGGGTATGTCACCTATCATGTCTATACCAGCCTGAGAAACGGCTGCATCCATAAGGGTGACTGGGGATTCTACTGGACCAGTACCAAGGATACGACCAAGGAAGGCGACTTCTATATTTACCGGAAGTTTGCCTATAACAGGAAGGAAATATGCCGCCAGAGCATGGAGCCGACCAACCAGCTGTTGTCTGTTAGGTATGTCAGAGACGCATCCCACTAACCATGATTTGCTGTTTATGTATAGGAAATTATCTCTCATAGCCATCTTCTTCCTGCACGTGATTTGCGGGATGGCACAGACTCCCTCGAACGCCGTTGCCGACTCGTTGAGAGTCCTGCAGCAGTCTTCCGATTATGTTGAGGCCAGCCTGGTTGTCGTCAGTCCCGGTAAACTGATCTATAGCGGGGGAGGGCATACCGCCTTGCGGCTTTCATGTCCCATGCAGAATATGGACTATTACTTCTCGTTCGAGATGGCGCTGACGCCGATAGAGAAACTGCGTTTCCTCTCAGGCACCGCCAGGGCAGGATATATCTATACGGACTTCCAGAATGTCGTTGAGCTGTATCGGAAAGAAGGGCGCGAGATGAGAGGTCTCAAACTGAACCTGACGCCTGTACAGGAACAGGAGTTGTGGAGATATTTGGATGGCCAGTGCGAGCGAGGTCCTAACAGGTATTTCGATTACATGAACAGTAATTGCAATGAGGTGATTCTAAGTGCTATTGAGATTTGTCTGGGTAAAGAGACGATAGAATGGAAATACGACAGTCCAGACTTCTCGTCGTCATACCGTAGTTTCATAGACCGTCAGTTTACGCATTCGCCGTGGAACTCCATGTTGCTCAATCTGCTGACGGGCGAGAAAGGCGACAAGATGACGGTGGGCACCAATTGGCTTTGGCCGAATCTGCTGCTCTCTGAGGCCCAGAAAGCCTGTATCGTGGATAGTGTCGGGGGCAAGCGTCCTCTGGTGGTTGGAGATGAGCAAATCCTTTTGAAGCTATCGAAGGAGAACAAGCCCTTCCCCATCACGCCGAAGATGGTGTTTATGTTCTTGCTGGTGTTATCGGTCTTGATAACCATCTACCAACTGATAACGAAGCAGAGAAACATAGGCTATGTGGCAGATGTTCCCTTGATGGTGATTCAGGCTGTTCTCGGTTGCATCTACTCCTATACGACGCTCTCAAATCTTTCAGCGGGATTTAATTGGATTATCATTGTTCTCAACCCGCTGCCTTTGATTATTTGGTTACTGCTTCGCAAGAAACCTGTGATGCGACAGTTCTATCTGTTGTTTACCATTATCCTTGTGGTGTATCTGGCATGCACGCCACGTCTGCCCCAATTGCAGACAACGCCCATAGCCATTCTCTTCATAGCCATTGCGGTCAGGACCGCATACCATTATATATCAAGAAGATTCGTTCACAAATAGTTTAACAACTTAATTTTTTACATTATGAGGTATTTTTTACAAAAATTCGTGTTCAAAAGAGGGCGTTACCTGTCTCTCTTCTGTTTGATGCTTTTCTCTCTCTCGGCGTACTCCAATAGTGAGTATTACTATTTCTTCACAGAGTTCCATCCTTATCCTTCAGGCAAGGGCAAAATCTATGTTTCCGATGATAAGAGTATCGATCCGTCGACAATAACTGATTGGAAAGATGAAATGGAGATTGAAGAATGTGTCTGGTGTATCGGAGGTCAAGATTATTATGTTTACGGAAAATCAGATGATTATTTCATAGCAGGTGTAGCAGAAGGTACTCGTCCTGACGAGACATCTGACTGGACTCCTACGACAGATGAAAACGGGAACATCGTAATCAAAAATCAGGATACCCCGCCACGCTATTCACCTTCCTCAAACATTCATGACAAGGACTCGCTGACGTGTGTCTCGAAGGCACCACTGTTTCCGACTCATTGCGCTTATTTGCTGTTTACAAGAGTAGCTGCAAAGGTTGCCACTGGATATAAGAACTTTGGATCGGTGACCTGCAGTAAGGTGATTAATGATACAGGAGACAATATCACCCTGGAGGCTGTTCCCGCCGACGAGCGTTGTCATTTTACCCATTGGGTGAGAAAGAGTGACGGAGGAAAGGTTGAGACGAACCCGTTGTCTGTTGCTGTTAGCGGGAAAGAAGAATATACGGCATATTTCAGCTGCGACTCTGCCACGGTTATCAACGAGCCGAATGGAGGTTTTATGATCTGGTATAGTGAGAACTCCAACACCATTACCGGTCCGGGCGTAGCCATCTCGTATTCTTTCGCCCAAGACAGTCTGAAACAGGCAGACAATAATGCGTGGTATGTAGGAAAGAGAACGAATACCGGTAGCTCGCTGTATACCGCAACGCCGCAGATTCTCTATGTAGAGGGTGAGGTATTCGTATGTAACACACCTCAGTATAATGAGTTCTACAACCTGTCGAAGCCATTGGCACAATGGTCGGGAGAGAGTGGAGTGCCCGCTTCAGAAATCAGCGAGGGACTGTTGTATTACGCTGTTGACATTGAGAACAATTGCTTCGTCAAGCTGTCGGATGTCTCTTCCGGCATTGCCCCGAAGACGATGTACCTGGCATTGTCGGAGTCTATGTTCGAAGGCAATGTGCCCGAGAAGATCTACTGGAGTGCCGAGGATGCATCCGCCGCTACAGGCATCAGCACGGTTGATGTGGATGCCGCAGCCCGTCTGGGACGCATCTATAACATCAACGGTATTGAAGTGAAATCTCTGGGTCGTGATGGTATTTACATCATTGACGGAAAGAAAGTATTCCACAAGAATAAATAATCATAAATCAATCATTACAACATACGTCCCCAATGCGCATTGGGGACGTATACTCTTTAAATCAACACATATTATGAAAAAACTGCAGTATCTTGTATATTTGGCTTTACTGCCGCTATTCGGCTTTGTTCCTCAAGACCATTATACCATCAGAGGAACGGGTGAGGACCTCAAGAATGGTGACACCGTTTACTTGTGTGACATACAAGGATTCTTTTCCATCAAGAAACTTGATTCCACAATTGTCAGGAATGGAGAGTATTGTTTCACGGGCAGCTATAATGGTTGTGACATACGATATGTGATGCCCTATCAAAACGGGAAATTCACCAACTTCATCTCAATCATGCTTGAGAATGCCGACATCACCGTCCACTCCTTTAGCAACAAGAGGAAGGAAGCGGAGAAGACAGGAGGCGAGAATCACAGGCTGTGGCAAGAATTCAAGAAACTGCAATCCAAATGGAACGAATTGTCGTTACCCTACAAGATTATCGTGAACGACACCACATCGTCGATGGATGCAAAACTGCATGCCCAGCATGTGGTCGATTCCCTGACAGTTTTACAAAGGGCTGATGAGAACCAGTTTATGCTGGACCATCTGCCGGCTGCCTTCTGTGATCTGATTCTTGGATCAAACTTTAAGTCGTTCACTCCCCAACAACAGAAGAAGGTGATGGCTGCCTTTGGAGAGAAATATCCAGACAGCCGCAACTATAAAAGGTTTTCCTCGGAGATGAAGCGAGCCGGTTCCTTAGCCGAAGGACAGAAGTTTATCGATTTCAGCATGCCCGACCCTGATGGAAAGTCTTTAAACATCGGTGAGATCGTTAAGAAGAATAAACTTACGTTGGTCGATTTCTGGGCATCGTGGTGCGGTCCCTGCCGTCAGGAGATGCCGAATGTCATGGAAGCCTATAACAGATCACATGCTAAGGGATTCGAGATTGTCGGCGTATCGTTGGACAACAAGCATGATGCCTGGGTAAAGGGAATAGAATCCTTGGACATGCCCTGGCCGCAGATGAGTGACTTAAAGGGTTGGCAGTCAGAGGGCGCTAAATTATATAATGTGAGAGCCATCCCCGCCAACATCCTGATCAATAGCAAAGGGGAGATCGTGGCCCGAGATCTCAGAGGCCTGACACTGATCAATACCATATCGGAACTCATTAAATAATGATATATATATGAAGAAGTTTCATTTATCAATCCTTTTCTTCCTGCTGCCATTAGTAACTTTTGCACAACAGAATAATTTTACTATAAAGGGTACTGGCGAAACCCTTTCAGATGGTGATACCATCTACCTCTGCGACATCAATCAATTATCTTTTGCCGTTCAGCGACTTGACTCTGCGATTGTCAGAAATGGTGTGTATCGATTTACCGGATCTGCACCGGGGTGTAAGATGCGCTATATCTTACCTTTTAAGAATGGGAATTATGTAAGTGTCTTGGCAATCTTATTGGAGAATGCCGACTATACCATCCACTCGTATGATGCTTACAACAGGAAAGAACCTGATGTGCAAGGAGGAGAGAATCATCAACTGTACAAAGCATACAAATATATTCAGAAAAAATGGTCTGAAGAGATGGTTCCCTTTGGCAGTATCACCCGTGATCCCACTAAAGCATTGGAAGAGAAATTACAGGCACAGCAGAAGGTCGATTCCCTTATGGTGCTCCAGAGAGAGGAGGAATTCCAGTTTATGATGGATCATCTTCCTGCCCTTTTCACCGACATGATTCTCAGTTACAATTATTCATCTTTCACATCCGACCAGAAGGAAAAAGCCCTCGCAGCTTTCAAGGAGAAGTATCCGGAGGGAGCAAACTATAAACGGATATTATCACAGCAAACGGTGACTGATGCCACGGAGATAGGTAAGATGTACACCGACTTCACCATGCCTGATCCTGACGGAAAGTCTGTAAGTATCAGTGAGGTAATCAAGAAGAATAAGCTTACATTGGTGGATTTCTGGGCATCGTGGTGTGTACCCTGCCGTCAGGAGATGCCGAACGTGGTGGAGGCCTACAACAGGTATCACGCCAAGGGCTTTGAGATTGTCGGTGTATCGTTGGACAGTAATCGTGAGGCTTGGTTAAAGGGAATCAAGTCTTTCCAGATGCCCTGGCCGCAGATGAGTGACTTGAAAGGTTGGAAGTCTGAGGGTGCCCAGCTATATAACGTCAAAGGCATCCCCGCCAATGTACTGATCAATAACAAGGGTGAGATAGTGGCACGAGATCTCAGAGGCCTGACACTGATAAATAGAGTCGGAGAACTCTTGAAATAGTGAGAGTATAAAGGAACGGAAATAAACATCGTTTCCATAAAGCCCATTTCCGAAGAAAAGCTCTTCGACCTTCAAGGCCGCCGCCTCAAGAGCGCTCCCCAGCGTGGTGTGTATATCCGTAACGGGAAGAAAGTGGTGGTGAGGTGAGTAGGTAAAAAAGTCTGGTAAGGTGGCAATTCTTGTGAGATAATTCCGTTTATATAGAATGAGAAAGACTGTTTTGGTGTTTATGTTGGTTGCCACATGCATGGCAACAGAGGCTTCGGCCCAGCTCACACAGTATGTCAACCCATTTGTCGGCACAGATGGGTATGGTAATGTATATCCCGGTGCACAAGTGCCGTTCGGTGGTATTCAAATCAGTCCTGATACCGATGAGCATTTCTACGACTGTGCGTCAGGATACAAGTGGAACCGCAAGAGCATACAGGGCTTCTCGCTGACCCACCTCAGTGGTACGGGCATTCCTGACATGGGCGACTTCCTGTTCATGCCGATAACGGGTAAGGTGAGGTTGCAGCCGGGGACGGATGAGCAGCCCGACGAGGGCTATCGGTCGCGTTTCTCGCACAGCAGGGAAGAGGCGCACCCTGGATACTACAGCGTTTATCTGGAAGACTATGGCGTCCGGGCGGAGATGACAGCCGGACTACGCAGTGGGATGCTGCGTTTCACCAAAGAGGCAAATGGTTCGCCGGACAATGGTTCGGAGGAGATGAGCGTGCTGCTCGACTTGAACCACACGCTATGGTGGAAGTGCGCATGGTCGAACGTCAGGGTGGAGAACGACTCTACCATTACCGCCTACAAGCTGGTGAAAGGATGGGGACCGGAGCGGCACGTCTACCTGCGGGCTGTGTTCTCACGGCCGTTTCGCCAAATGATGATTTATCAGGAGGGAAAGCCGGTGGTCTATAATACGTCGCGCTTCCGCAGCAACCGGGAGGCCTGGGGCGAGAACCTGCAGTTCGTGGCATCGTTCGCACCTGGCACACAGACGGTGGAAGTCAGGGTAGCCGTCTCGGCAACCTCCACCCACGGCGCACTCGTGAACATGCGGGAAATCGACGGGAAGAGTTTCGAGCAGATACGCCACGAGGCCGACAGCCAATGGGAGACGGAGCTGGCGAGATATCAGGTGGAAGGGTCACGGCAGCAGAAGGAGACGTTCTATACCTCTGCCTATCATGCGGCGCTTTGTCCGTTTGTGTATAACGACGCAGACGGCAACTACCGCACCCTCGACAAGAATATTGAGCGGGCGGAGGGATGGACGCCACTCACGGTGTTCTCGCTCTGGGACACCTACAGGGCGTTTCATCCGCTCATGAACCTCGTCCACCAGGACTTACAGGCCCATGTGGCCAACTCCCTGCTTGCGCATTACGACAAGAGCGTGGAGCGGATGCTGCCCTACTGGGCTTTCGGAGCGAACGAGACATGGTGCATGATTGGCTATCATGCGGCTTCGGTGTTGGCAGACATGATCGTGAAGGGCGTCAAGGGCTTTGACCACCAGCGCGCCTTCGAGGCGATGAAGACTACGGCGATGAACGAGCATTATGATTGTCTGCCGGAATACCGTCAGCTGGGATATGTGCCTTTCGACAAAGAGGCAGAGTCGGTGTCCAAGACCTTGGAATATGCTTACGATGATTACTGCATCGCCCAGGCTGCCAAGAAGCTCGGATTGCACGCCGATTATGAGTATTTCATGAAGCGGGCGGCGAACTACCGGAACCTGTTTGACAGCGAGACGTCGTATATGCGCGGTAAGGACTCGAAGGGACAGTGGCGTACGCCTTTCTCCCCGCTTGCTTACGAGGGACCCGGCTCGGTGAACGGCTGGGGAGACATCACGGAGGGCTTCACCGTGCAGTACCACTGGTCGGTGCCCCAGGATGTGCACGGACTGATTGGTCTGATGGGGAAGAAGCGGTTCAAGCAGCGGCTGGATTCCCTCTTCCAGCACGACCTGCCGGACGATATCCCCGGAGCCCACGATATTCAAGGCCGTATTGGTGCCTATTGGCATGGCAACGAGCCGTGTCATCACATTGCCTACCTATATAATTATATAGGGGAAGGATGGCAATGCCAGCGGTGGGTGCGTACGGTCGTGGACCGTTTCTATGGCAACCAGCCCGGTTCGCTCTGCGGAAATGATGACTGCGGACAGATGTCGGCGTGGTACATCTTCAATTGTATGGGATTCTATCCGGTATGTCCGTCGTCGAATATCTACAATATCGGGTCGCCCGCATTGCCTGCCGTCACGACAACGTTGTCGAACGGAAAACAGATTCGAGTGACGACAAGGAACTGGTCGACGAAGGCCCTGTACGTGAATAAGGTGTATCTGAACGGAGCACCCTACACGAAGTCGTACCTCACGTGGGATGACTTGAAAGAGGGTGCCGACATCCTTTTCGTGATGTCGTCGAAGCCTAACAAACAATGGGCAACGAGGACAGCAGACATAGCTCCCTGACTCTTCTTACTCACCGAGGGAAACAGGCCCTCGGTGATTCTTTTTCCATTACTCTGTCCGGAGTGCCATATACTTACAAAGCTGGTCACGGCAGGGCTAAATCGCGCATGAATGGCAGCATGTTGAAGATATAGCCTGAGAGTGTGATAAACAGGGTTACAGTGCCAAAAAAGATGCCAATGAGCCGCCACGTCATCACCTTCTTCAGTAGGGTGGCTTCGGGCAGCGACAACCCTACGACAGCCATCATGAAGGCAATAGCGGTACCGAGGGGGATGCCCTTGGCCACGAACACTTCGATGATGGGGACGATACCTGCTGCGTTAGCATACATAGGGACGGCAAGAACGACGGCAAGAGGCACGGCAAACCAATTGTCGCGAGCCATGTAGGTCTCAAAGAATCCTTCAGGTACGAAACCGTGCATCATGGCTCCGATACCAATACCTATGACCACATAGAGTAGCACACCACGCACGATACTCCAGGCCTCGCGGAGAATGGAGGGCAGACGTTCTGCGAAACTGACATGCTCAGCCTCCCATGCCTCTGTCTGCTGTGTGGACTGCATCTGAATCTGCTTCACCCAGTCGCTGAGCATCGGTTCGAGCCGCATCTGTCCGAGTACAATACCGCCAAGCATACCCAGCAGGATGCCGCTGGCAACATATATGGCCGTGACCTTCACGCCAAACGAACCGAGAAACATTGCTACAGCAACTTCGTTGACCAATGGCGAGGTAATGAGAAAGGCGAAAGTGACACCAAGCGGTATACCGCCCTTGACGAAGCCGATGAACAATGGGATGGACGAACAAGAACAGAATGGGGTAATGGCTCCGAATATGGAGGCCAACAGGTATTGCAGTCCGTAGAGCCGATGTGTCATGAGATAGTTGCGCAGCCGTTCGATGGGGAAATATGCATTTACAACACCCATCAACGCGCTGATAGCAAAGAGCAGCAGCAGAATCTTTACCGAGTCATAGATGAAGAAATTGAGGGCTGAGCCGAGACCCGACCCAGCATCGAGTCCCAGCAAACCATAAGTTAGCCAGTCGGCCATTTGCTGTATCATAGTCCAAGTACCTTTCTGACATCGGCCTCCGTCGGCACACTGCCCTTGATTCTTACTTCGCCGTCAACGACCACGACGGGCGTAGCCATGACGTTGTATTCCATCACACGCATGATGTCGGTCACATACTCTACATTGGCATCAATACCACTTTCGCCGACTACCTTGTTAACCACTTCGAATGCCTTCTTGCAGCGGCTGCATCCTGAGCCTAATACTTTGATTTCCATAATGATTGTATTTTGCTATAAGTAAATATTGTAACACTCATATAATCCTATCAGGATGAACAATAAGCCCACGATGGTGGTTGTCCAGCGCTCGACCACCCTCATCCAACCGTAGAACCTGCCTACTTCCTGCATGCTGAACGCCAGCAGCCAGGCAACTACAAGCACAGGCAAGGCGGTGGCAACGGCAAAGACCGCTGGCAGCAGGTAGCCCATCGTGGCTGTTGCTGACATGGGAATGAGCATGCCGAAATAGAACATGCCGCTTGTGGGGCAGAAGGCCATGGCGAATAGTACGCCTAGCAAGCATGCGCCCCAGCCACCATGCCGTTTCAATCCTTCGGCATTGCTGTCACTGAATCCGAATTGTGGCAAATAGAGCTGGTGGCTGAATAGCATCAGCAGTCCTATGATGATTAGTGTTGGGCCAAGCAGAATTTCACCCCATGTGGCGAGGAATTTCTGGATGCCAAACATCGATGCGCCTCGGTGGATAATCAGAATCAGCACCACGCCTAACACGGTATAGGCCATGACGCGTCCTATCGTGTAAAGAATCCCGTTGAGAAACACACGGCGACGGTTCTCAATGTCCTTGCCAATATAGCCGATTGCGGCTATATTCGTTGCTAGCGGACAAGGTGAGATAGCTGTCAGCAGTCCCAGCAGAAATGCGGTGAGCACGGGTGTTGTGCTGTTGTCGAGCAAAGTTTGTAACCACTCCATAAACTTACTTCAATGCTTGGTTAATGTTTTTGGTAATGCCAGCCTTGAACTTAGCAGGCTGGGTACGGGAATGTGCGAAGGCAAACTCTGTCAGGTTCTCGGTCTTCTCCTTGCCGTCCTTGTGCTGAACGAGGAACAGGGATGCCCATGTGACCTGGTATTTCTTCGCAATCGGCGCATTCTCTTTTTTCGAGATGTCTATCACGCGATATACCACCCTTCCTTCTTTCATCTGTCGGGCAAACCTCGTGTCCAACAAATTCTTCGTGTTCAGCTCGATGGAGCGGCACGTCAGGCACCGCTGCTTGCCATGGAAGTAGATCACCTCCACGTAGTCTCTCACCTGCCCTGACGGCTCCTTGGCGGTCACAGAGCACGATTTCTCGCCACAGGCCAGCATCACTAGGCTGACAATCATCAAAACGAATATCCTTTTCATGTCAAAAAATTGTTAGTTGTTTGTAGAATTACGAACATATAGGGCACAATAATCCCTTAAATGAATACAAGTTATTATTTTCTACGATTACTTATTGCAACCGCAGTCGGATTTTGTCATTTCCTGATTGAGAAACTCCTTAAAAAGCATCTTGGCCAGCATCCAGTTGTCGCGGTTGATACAATATTTCACCTTAGGCATCTCGATGGTCCCTTGTATCAATCCTGCATCCTTCAGTTCTGTCAGATGTTGCGATACGGTGGCCTTGGCGATAGGCAATTCCTCATGAATGTCGCCAAAGTAACATTGCTCCTGCCTGGCCAGAAACTGCATGATGGCTATCCTTGCCGGATGGCCTAAAGCTTTTGCAAAGCGGGCTATCCGCTCCTGTTTTTCTGTATATTCTTTCTTGTTCTCCATAAACTATTTCCGGATGTTGTTCGCAAAGTTACGAACAATCGTAATAACTTCCAAATACATGTTCGTAGTTTTACGAATAATTAACAGAAAACTATTCGTCTTTCGCTCAATGATTTGTATCCTTTACACGAATATTCTGTTTCCTTAGTTCTGCCCAGAGTGCCTTGTTCTGACGAAGTTGATCACGGCAGGGCCCAATATGGTGGAATATGGTAGTTGCCCTCTACGCCCAATAGTGATAGGAGATAGTTGGTTATGGTGGAACCTTCCATCACCAGCAGGCCTGACGGCACGTCGGGGCGGACGGTCATGGTGTCTTTCTTCTGCACCCTGACGATAGCAGTTGAGGGTTTCCACTTGATTTCCTCTGCCATATCACAAAACATATTAAAACCTCCGTGAAATGACCCTTTTTTGCCCGAAAATTCATACTTTTGTACCAATGATTAACAAAAGTTGAATATCGCCGGCGAGCCGGCAGAACACAAGCCTGTTGGTTTCTGCCCTCGCTGCTATGAAAAAGAGGATAGTTATGACAAGAGTAAAGATTCAAACCATGCTGGGCGACATCGTTGTCCGCCTGTACGACGAGACTCCCATCCATCGCGATAACTTCGTGAAGCTGGTGAAGGAGGGTTATTATGATGGTACGCTGTTCCACAGAGTCATCAAGGACTTTATGATTCAGGGCTCTGCTACCGGACGCGGCGACCGACCCATCGACGACATTGAGATGAGGATGACGGTTATCTAGATTCTCTTGATCTTTTAGATCCTCTAGATAATATCACAGAACTTCTGTCAGCTCTCCCGTCTCAGAGTCGATGATAAAGCCGCGGACCACGATGTCGCGGGGAACGAGCGGATGGGTGCTGATGGTCTCGACGGTGCGGCATACCGATGTTGTTGTATCCTTGAAGCCCTCCAGCCACGTGTTGAGGTCGATGCCGCACTTACGGATGGTGTTGAGCGTCTCGTCGGTCACGCCGCGGGCAACCATCTCGTGGTGGAAGTGGTCGTAGCTCATGTGGCAGGCTCCGCAGTTCGAGTGTGCCACAACCATGATCTCCTCCACGCCCAGCTCGTAGATGGCGACGATGAGGCTGCGCATGGCAGAGTCGAAGGGAGAGATGACAAGCCCTCCAGCGTTCTTGATGATTTTCGCGTCACCATTCCTCAGGCCGAGGGCAGCAGGCAGCAGCTCGGTCAACCGGGTGTCCATGCACGAGAGCACCGCCAGCTTCTTCGACGGATACTTGTCGGTCAGGAACTTCTCGTAGCCTTTCTCTGCCACGAAAGTTTTGTTGTATTCAATAATCTGGTCAATCATAGCGCAAAACATAAAAAGTTATGTGCAAAGATACAAATAAATGGCGGGATTTTTGTATTTTTGCGCCAAACAATCGCAATGCTGGATGCGTTTTTACGCTTGTCCGACTCCCCCGCAAGGAACGAAGAACTGAATATATTATGATAAAAAACCTGAGATTGATGAGAACATTCATCCTGATTGCAACGATGCTTTTGGCAACAAACGCATCGGCACAAGAGCACTTACAGCGCCGCGCCCTGGCCTCCGATACGAAAAAGACGTTCCGGACGGTCAAGGAGCTTCCTATCACCAGCGTGAAGAACCAGTACCGCAGCGGCACCTGCTGGGCTTATGCCACTCTGGGCTATTTCGAGAGCGAGATTCTGCGGCTCACGGGAAAGACGTACGACCTGTGCGAGATGTTTGTGGTGAACAAAGACTACATGGACTGTGCCACCCACTACGTCAGGATGCACGGGTATAGTCAGATATCCGAGGGCGGCTCGTGCGACGACGTGCTGCAGGTCATCCGCACTCATGGCATCTGTCCGGAGAACGCCATGCCCGCACCCGGTTCGCTGACAGGCGACTCGCTGGCCAACTTCAAGGTGTTCTTCCCCGAGCTGGAGCGTACCGTCAGCGGTATCGTCAGGAAAGACGCGAAGGAGCCGCTGCCGCATTGGAGAGACTCGGTACAGGCGGTTATCGAGAAATATGTGGGCCGCTGTCCGCAGTCGTTTGTCGTTGAGGGAAAGACCTACACCCCGAAGTCGTTTGCCGCCACGTTGGGACTGAATCCTGACGATTATGTCAGCCTGACCAGCTTCACCCACCATCCGTTCAACCAGTGGTTCGTCATCGAGGCTCCTTACAAATGGCGTCTGAAACCCAGCTACAACATTCCCATCGGGCAGTTGATGGAGGTGCTCGACCAGGCGCTGGATGCTGGGTATACGGTGGCATGGGGAGGTGACGTGACCGGCAACTTCACCCGGACAGGACTGGCGATGCTCCCCGACGACGTGGTGCCTACCCAGCAGATGCGGCAGGAGCAGTTCGACGACTGGCGCTTCACCTACGACCATGTGATGCTGATTTACGGCAAGGCTACCGATGAGGATGGCAAACCGTACTATATGGTCAAGAACTCATGGGGCAAGAGCGGGCAGTACCAGGGCATTTGGTATATGTCGCGCGACTTCATCGCACTCAACACCACCTATTTGTTCCTCAACCGCCATGCGCTGCCTCAGGGTTTGCGCCAGTTGCGGCAACCGTTCTAATTGTCAAAGGATTACCGCTTTGTCATTACAAATAATAATGGTCTGACCATCGATGAGATGATCAGACCATTGTTTATGTATTTGCCTTGCGCGGAAGGCTACTATAGAAACATGGAAGGCTGCTTGAGAAACATGGAAGGCTACTCTACATGTCCAGCCACCATGTTTAATCCTCTTTGACAATCGGGTAGAGCTCGATGAATTCTCCCTGATGGCTGTTGCCGTCGTTAATCAGTTCCGCCATCTTGCTGCCCACCGTCTCGGTATCGTGGAAACCGGGGAGGCTCATGTTGCCGTTCAAGTCGGTAGTCGTAGGACCCGGGTGTACGGAGAAGATTTCCACAGGCTTACCGCTCTGCACAAATTCCATGGCCATCACACCCATCATGGCGTTCTGGGCTGCCTTGCTGGCCACGTAGGCCAGAGGATGCCAGTAAGGACTGATCTCCGACGGAACGGTGACGTTCACGATTCTTCCGCTGTTCTTCTCCAAAAGCGGCAGCAGCTCCTTGGTCAGCGCAAAGGTACCGATAAAGTTCACGTCGATGGTCTCCTTGATGTCGCTGAGCTCCGTATGTCCGCCGTCCACGCTCATATCACCGGGTATGCCGGCATTGTTGACCAGCAGCGTCAACTCGGGATATTTCTCGTTCACCTCCTTGGCAGCCTGCTGCACACTGGCAAGGTCAGCCAGTTCAATGTTCACCCATCCCGGCGCGTCGATACCCAGCGATTTCAGTTCGCTGATAGCTTTCTCTGCCCGTTCTTCATCGCGGGCACCGATAATGACTTTCCAACCGCTGAGTCCCAGATACTTCGCTATTCCGAATCCGATACCTTTGTTTGCACCTGTCACTAATACTGTTTTTTCTCTCATTGTTGTCTTTGTTTTGTTTTTGTTGTTATTAAAAAAATGCGATGCAAATTTACATAGAATAGTTGAGACTGCAAAACGAATCGAGATGATTTATTAGTAATGGAGAGGTGGATGAAGCCGGAAACATTTCAATTAACGTTCTACGGCACGAAAAAAACAGCTACTCCCTTCATATTGGGGGTAGCTGTTTTGTTGTGCGTCTTATGCTCAAAAGACAGGGAGCACAAGCAAATCAATCTGTTTACAGGCTCTTTACCCACTTCTCCAGCTCGTCCTTCGGAGTGCGGTTGAGCAGTTTGCCCTCTTTCCAATTCACATCCGGATAGGCCGCTTTCAGGTCCTCGCAGGCTTTCTTGATGCCGCTACCGCCGGAGGTGGCGAACGGGATGACGGTCTTGCCCTTGAAGTCGTAAGCCTCCATGAAGGTGTTGACGATTGTAGGGCATGTGTACCACCAGATGGGGAAGCCTACGTATATCACGCCGTAATCCGCCATGTTCGTCAGTTTGCCGGTGATAGCCGGACGGGAGGTCTTATCCTTCATCTCCACACTGCTGCGACTCTGCTTGTCGCGCCAGTCGAGGTCGGCATCGGTATAGGGGGCCTCAGGCTGAATCTCGTGCAGGTCGGCACCAGCTACGGCAGCCAGCTGCTCGGCAACGGCCTTTGTGGTACCTGTGGCTGAGAAATAGGCTACTAATACTTTCATGTTCTTGTTCTCCTTTTGCTTTTGTGAGCAGGCACTCAGGCAAATCGTCAGGAGTGCTGCCATCATCAATACAATTCTCTTCATATTCGTTGATACGTTTTATGGTTTCTGTACAAACGGTTTCAGTCCCTTCACGGCATCGGCAGCAGTAATGCGACGGCCACCGTTGTCGAGGTCGATGAGTATATAGCGGGTGTTACCCATGCCCAGCTCTTTCATGTACGACAGCTGGCGCAGTCCGTGGCGCGCCATGGAGAAGGCCTACAAAGAAGGCAAGGTGCGCGCCATCGGCGTGTCGAACTTCCAGTCGGCCCGTTTCTTCGACTTCGCCCACTATGTCGATGTGAAGCCCATGATCAACCAGCTGCAGTGCAATGCACTCATCCAGCAGCGCGGCATAGTGGCCATCCCCAAGAGCTCGCACAAGGAGCGTATGGCGCAAAACTTCCAAGTCTTCGACTTCACGCTCACCGACGAGGAGATGGCTCAGATAGCCACACTCAACCAGCACGACGCCGGCACCGTCAACTTTGCCGATACCAATTTCGTGAAGTATCTCATCGAGACCTACGGATAACGGCGATACTGCCGTTCTGACCCGTCCCGCCCGATTCGGGATAATCGCAAATAAGAAGGGGGAAGAGCCAAGCCGGCTCTCCCCCCTTATCTTTTAGTCACTTGTTCAGGCCACAAGCTCAAGGATCAGCGCTTTAAGTATTTCTTTCCATTGACAATGACAATACCCTTACGGGAGGAACCTGTTACCCCTCAAACCGGCAGGCTAATTATCCATTGTCCATTATATATTATCCATTGTTTCGAACCGCCCTGGTGCCAGCAGCTGTATCATTACCTATAAAAAAGTTGAGAACCTCAAAAAAGTATGTGTTTGACTTTATTGAGGTTCTCAACTGGTTGTTTCCAAATCAATGGATACTGATGATTCTTCTGTTTTCTCTTTCAGCACGAACGGTGCTGCTGTTGGTATTTGGTTAGAAAGTCTCATCTTGTACATTCGCGCTTTAAACTACATGGGGGTATACCGGACTGATGAACAGGAGGAACTTCACGGTGCTCTTTACGAACTTTCCTACTACACTCTTGAGGTTTTGAACTTTGACCTGGTCCTGGCTCAGGTCGACAGTCATCGGGGTCAAACACATCGTCTTCATAATTGTACTTTTTTAAAAGGGTTCATACTGTGACAGGTTGCCTGTCGTTTGTTGTTTCTGTTGCAAAGATAGGCAGGCGAACGGCAGCTTCCAACTTTTTTCTTTCTTTTTTCGAAGATTACATGCGAAAGCCTTCGCATTTTGCGACAAGGAGGGGAAAGAGCCTGAAAAACTGTCGCAAAAACATGAAAAGACGAAACAAAATGATACTTTTCTTGGTTCTGCTCTCGACACAAATGGCCATGAATTGCCTGTGAATACTTGTATGAATGACCCCTGTTCAGAATATGAAAGCAGATATCAGCTATTCTTCTTATAGCTCTGCACGGCCCAGGCTGCCATGACGATGCCAATGCCGAGGAGGGCGAACACCTGATGGGCTACTTCATGGAAACCGCCGCCACGGACGAAGACGGTGCGGATAGCATCGATGAAATAGTGCATGGGGTTGACATAGGTGGTCAGGTAGGCCCAGTCGGGCATGGAGCGCGTAGGGGTGAAGAGTCCGCTGAGCAGCATGATGCACACCACGAAGAACCACATGACGAAGACGGCCTGCTGCATGGTGTCGCTGTAGTTGGACACAATGAGTCCGAACGACGAGAAGAACAGGGCCAGCAGCATGGCCAGCACATAGACCAGCCAGAGCGGACCGGTGGGCGTGAGGCCATAGACCAGCCAGGCGAGCAGCAGACAAACAGTGACCACGAAAAGGGCTATGAGCCAATAGGGAATGAGTTTCGAGAGGATGAAGGCCCACTTTGAGACGGGCGTGACATTGATCTGCTCGATGGTGCCCGCCTCTTTCTCGCTGACGATGTTGAGCGTGGGCAGGAAACCGGTCATCAGCATCATCACAATGGCCAGCAGGGCGGGTATCATGAAGAGCTTGTAGTTTTGGTGCTTGTTGTATAGATTGAGGATTGAGGCCCCCCCTTCTGGCCCCGAGGGGGCTACTATAGTTTTGCTGGCAGGAAGAACCATAGTGCCCCCCTCAGGGTGCGAAGAGGAGACCACTATCTGACTCAGATAAGCCGAACCTATAGAGCCTTTTGTGCCATTGACGGCATTGGCGGCGATGAGCACCTGCGGCTGGTGGCCCATGTCTATATCCTTGCCGAAATGCTGGGGAATGACCACTACGATGTCGGCCTTTCCGTGTTCTATCTCGTTGAGCGCGGCACGGTAGGTGGGTTGCTGTCCGCCAAAGATGAAGTAGTTGCTGGCCTCAATGTCGTGCACCATCTGCTGCGAACGGGTGGAGCGGTCGTTGTCCACCACATCGACGCGGATATTCTTCACCTCCATCTGCATCACCCACGGCATGACACACATAATGACGATGGGGAACATGATGATGAGCTTGGGCAGAAAGGCATTGCGCCGTATCTGGAGGAACTCTTTCTGTATGAGATATCGGAGTGTCATAAGCGGTTATTCCAATCTTGTGTTAAACTTCTTGAGGGCAATGGCGAGGAAGAGCACGGTCATGGCCGACAGGACGGCCACTTCCTGGGTCACCTCGGCGATGCCCACACCCATGATCATCAACTTGCGCATGGCGGAAATGTAATAGCGGGGCGGCACCACGGCAGCCAGCCACTGCAGTATCTGCGGCATCGACTCTACGGGGAAGAGCATGCCCGAGAGCATCACCACCGGCATGAGCAGCACCATGGCCGAGAGCAGCAGGGCCACGAGCTGCGTCTTCGCGATGTTGGAGATGAGCAAGCCGAGCGAGAGCGCCAGCAGGATGTAGAGCACGCTGACGGCGATGATCCACACCAGTGAGCCTTGCAACGGCACTCCCAGCACAAAGCGGGCCATGAGCAGAATGGTGATGAGGATGGCGAAGGCTAGCACCAGATAGGGCACCGCCTTGGCTATGATGACCATCAGAGGCCGCACGGGCGACACCAGCAGCACCTCCATCGTGCCCTTCTCTTTCTCGCGGACCACCGAGATGGAGGTCATCATGGCACAGATGAGCATCAGCAGCATGCCCATGATGGCGGGCACAAAGTTGTAGGCCGAGCGCACCTGCGGGTTGTAGAGCATCTTTAAATTGAGAAGGGAGGACGAAGCATTGAGCATGACCTGCTGGGCGTAGGTGGTCCACTGCTGCGACATGTTAGGGTCGGCACCGTCGACCATGAACTGCACCCCGCTCTTCTTGCTGGCAAAACGGTTGCCGAAGACCACCGCCATGTCGGCTTTCTGATGGCGCAGCAGGCGCTCTGCCTCCCGGGGCGTGGCAACGGTGGCAGTGATGGTGAAGTAGTCCGACTGTGCCAGCCGTTCGACCGCCGCCTGCGTCAGGTGGTCCATCTGCGAGGTGACCACCACCGTGCGCACGTTCTTCACATCGGTGGTGATGGCAAAGCCGAAGATAAGCATCATCACCACGGGCATGCCGAAGAGGATGAGCATCGTGCGCTTGTCGCGCAGGATGTGCTTGGTTTCCTTGATGACGAAGGAGAGAAAGAGACCCATCCCCAGCCCCTTCCTGTGAGGGAGGGGAGTGATGTGCTTATTCGATGCTGATAGTCCTTTCATATATTATTTCTTTACTTAATATTCAACCAACAGGTTTTTTACTTCATGTACTCATTCCTTGGCTATGAACGATCTGCTTCCCCCGCATGAGGGGTGGGAACTTATTCTCCGCGCGTTGCCTGGCGAGCCAGATAAGTGAACACATGGTCCATGTCGGGCTGGTGGAAGCGCTCTTTCAGCTCGTCGGGCGTGCCCAGGGCGCTGATCTTGCCATCGACCATGATGGAGATGCGGTCGCAGTATTCGGCCTCGTCCATGTAGTGGGTGGTCACAAAGACGGTGATGCCACGGGCGGCAGCATCGTAGATGAGTTCCCAGAACTGGCGGCGCGTGGCCGGGTCGACACCGCCCGTAGGCTCGTCGAGGAACACGATGCCGGGCTCATGGAAGATACTGACCGAGAAGGCCAGCTTCTGTTTCCAGCCGAGGGGCAGCGAGCCCACGAGGTCGTTCTTATGGTCTTCGAACTTCAGGCGTTCGAGCAGTTCGTCGGTCTTGCGGCGAATCTCATCGTCCCTCATGCCATAGATACCGGCAAAGAGACGGATATTCTCGGCCACGGTCAGGTCTTCGTAGAGCGAGAACTTCTGACTCATATAGCCGATGTGCTTCTTGATTTCTTCGTGCTGGGTGCGGATGTCGTAGCCCACGACAGTGCCCGTGCCGCTGGTCGGCTGGTTCAGACCTGTCAGCATGTGCATGGCAGTGGTCTTGCCGGCGCCGTTGGCCCCGAGGAAACCGAAGATCTCGCCCCGCTTGACGCTGAACGATATGTCGTCGACGGCATGGAACGACCCGAAAGCCTTGACCAGGTGCGACACTTCTATCACGTTCTCTGACTCTGTTGGCTGTTGTGGCGCAGCAACAGCCTCATCGGCGCGCTCGATGCCTGGTGGATTGAAGATGTCCTTGAAGCGGTCTAAGATGACGTCGGGCGTGTCGATGCCCCGAATGGTGCCACGGTCGAGAAACGCCACCCGGTCGCAGCGCCGCACCTCATCGAGATAGGGGGTGGCGGCCACAATGGTGATGCCGCGCTCTTTCAGCATGCCGAGCATCTGCCACAGCTCCTTGCGACTGACGGGGTCGACACCCGTGGTGGGCTCGTCGAGGAAGAGCACACTGGGCTGGTGGACCAGCGCACAGCTCAGCGCCAGCTTCTGCTTCATGCCGCCCGACAGCGCTCCTGCACGGCGGTTCTTGAACCGCTCTATCTGCGAATAGATGGCCTTGATGGAGTCGTAGCCCTCGGCAACGGTGGTACCGAAGAGCGTGGCGAAGAACGTGAGGTTCTCCTCAACGGTCAGGTCTTGATAGAGCGAGAACTTGCCCGGCATGTAGCCCACCCGGCAACGCACGTCGCGCATCTGCCTTACCACGTCGAAGCCATCGACCGTGGCCGTGCCGGTCTCGGGCAACAGCAGCGAACAGAGGATGCGGAACATGGTGGTCTTGCCTGCCCCGTCGGGACCGATGAGGCCGAACACCTCGCCCTTCTCGACGCTGAACGACACATCGCTGAGGGCCTGCACCCGTCCGTAGTGCTTGCTGACATTCCTAACTTCTATCGCATTCATCGTTGCCAATTATCAATTATCAATTATCAATTGCCAATCAAAGCTTCACCTCGCCGTACATACCGATTTTCACGAAGCCATCGTTCTTCACGGCCACCTTGATGGCATACACCAGGTCGGCCCGTTCGTCGTCGGTGACGATAGTCTTCGGTGTGAACTCCGAGCGCGAGGAAATCCATGCGATGGTGCCGCTGTACTCCTTTTTCTGTTGGTCGCCATAGTCGGCAAACACCTTCACCTGCTGTCCGAGTCGGATATTCTGCAACTGTGCGGAGGTGACGTAAGCCCGCAGATACATGTTTCGGGTGTCGGCCATCTTGAACAACGGTTTTCCGACGGCCACAAACTCGCCGCGCTCCACATATTTCTCCAGCACCGTACCTTTCGTCGGTGTCAGGATGTGGCATTTGCGCAGCTGGTCGCGCAACTGGCTCACCTGCACATCGACCGTCGAGAGCTGTGAGTCGATGGTCGACAGCTGATGGTTGAGCGACGACACCTGGGCGTCGAGCTGTTTCTGCAGCACCTTCACCTGACTGGCTGCGTCGTCGAGCATCTTGCTGGGGGCGGCTCCGTCGGCCACCAGCTCACGGTAGCGCTGCTCCTCTTGGCGGGCCTTCACCAGCTGCTGGCGGGTAGCCGCAATCTGGCGTTCCATGTCGGGTTTCTGACTCTGGTAGACCTTCTTGGTGGCTCCTTGCTGCACCATCTTGAGCCAAATCTGCGTGGTGTCGATGAGTCCCACCTCACGGCCACGCTCCAGTTCGTCACCTTCGTTGACGTCGAATGTCAGCAGCGCACCGTTCTGCTCGGCCGACACCGTGGTCTCGGTGGCCTCGAAAGTGCCTGTGGCATCATAGGCTTTCTCTTTGTTTCCGCAAGCGGCAAACATAAAGGCTATGCACACAAGAGCCTCAACCCCGCCCACTCTCCGAAGGGAGAAGGGAGTAAATAGACTTGTAAATGTATTCATATCGATAATTGTTTTTTTAATGATTCATTGCAAAAGTAACCTCTTCACTCTCCCCTTGGAGAGGGGTTGGGGACGAGGCTTCCTGTCGTAAACTGATTGTCGTAGATTTCTTTCAGCATCTCTATCTCGTGCATCGACTGCTGCACGCGGGCGGCATTCTCCTGGTTGATTTCGCGCAACAGGTCGTTCACGTCGATGATGCCATGTGCCAGTTTCGATTCGGCAGCCTTGCGCACTGCCGACCTGAGGTTGATGATTTCCTTGTCGTCGGCCATCAGCTGGCGGTACTTGCCGATGCCCTCGCTCTGCTGAATCTGCTCCAGGCGGTTGTTGAAGAGAAACACCTCGCGGCTGGTCTCGGTCATGTCGCGCTGCCACTGAATCTTCGCCTTGTCGTTCTTGCGGGTGTAGAGCGCCCCCACATTCCAGGAGAGCCGCACGCCCACCATGCCGTTCAGCGAGCCGCTGTGCCTCATCATGTCCTCAAACATATTGTAGCCGGGATAGCCGTAGTAGCCTTGTGCGAAGACGCCCACCTTGGGCATCAGGGCGGCATCGAGGGCCTTCTCCTGGGCATCGGCCAGGCGCAGCTGGGCGTCGAACAGACGCAGTTCAGGACGGTTGTTCGCACCACTTATCTCTGTCATGGCAGGCTTTTCCACGCTCTTCACCTCGATGCCGCAGAAACTGGAGAGCATGGCTGTCAGCATGCGCTTCTGTGACTCCAGGCTGGTGGCCTGCTGTACCGCATTCAGCCGTTCGGCCTTCACATTCTGCCAGTCGCTCTTGGCGGCAGTACCGCCCTTCACCATCGAGGCCAGCTTGCGCTCGTTGCCGCCCAACAGCTCCTGCAGATCGCGGTTCAGCCGCAGCTGTTCGTCGAGCAGCAAGAGCGAGAAATACATCTCGTTCACCCGCTTGCGCACCTCGTAGAGGCTCACCTCGTTCTGGGCCGACTGCACGTTACCCTGTTCGCGGGCAATGGTTTTCTGACTGTTGATGGCTCCGCCGTCGTAGAGCGTCTGGTTGATGTCGATGCCCACGCGCCACTGGTCTTTCTTCAGTCCTTTCATGTCGAGCCCCATCTGCTGGTACAAGCCCTGCATCTGGTCGGGCCACGACACCACGTCGCTCTGCAGGGTGGCCTGTGCCGACGCCGATATCTGCGGCAGCCATCCCTTCTGGATATTGGCCACTGTCAGCGCCGTCGTTTTCTCAATGAGGCCGTACTGGCGTATCAGCGGATAGTTGCGCTCGGCAGCCTGCTGGCATTCCTCCAGGGTCTGGGCCTGCGAGGCTACGGTCAGCACCGTCATGGCAATGGTGAGAATTGTTTTCTTCATAATGGATATGCTTTTTCGGTTTCTCTGTTGCAAAGATAGATAAAAAAAGACGGACTACCATTACGCTATCAGGCGAAAAACTTTCTATTTTGTACGATTCTTCAGTCTTTTCTTCGTTTTTCTCGCGTAAATGCACTAAATTTGCAATCTCATCGTACAAAAACGCAATCGGCCGAATGGCATGACCGTCACATCTGCCTGCCGCTGCAGGCGCTCTCATCTCATCATCATGACCCAAAGCAAAAACATCAACTACTTCTCTGTCGCCGACGTCGACCTGCACGAGGTGGCAGGCATCAGTAGTCATATCTTCGACAACGACGACCTCAGCATCATCCTCAACGGAAAACCCTCCAGCAGCCCGTTCCTGCGCGAGGGACAAATCTACCAGTTGCCGGAGCCCCGCCTGATACTGGTGATGGACGGCGAGGCCGACGTGTACCTGAACCTGGAGCAGTATCACATCAGCAAGGGCACCGTGATCCTCACCACTCCCGACATGATCATGGAGATTGAGCGATACACCCCCGATGCGCTCATCAGCGGCATTGCCATCAAAGAGCATTTCGCCGTCACCGAGAACCTTGTGACCTCCTGCCGTCCCACCGACTTCCAACTGCTGCTGCGCATGCTCTACCTGCTGTGGGACATCGCCAGCGAGAAGCCTTTCCGACGCGACACCGTGCGCCAGATGGTCATGGCCATGATCAGCAATGTGATATACATCAAACAGGCTGCCGACAGCCAGGAGCCGGCACCCGTCGCTTCGCGCGGACAGCAGTTGTTTCAGCAATTCAAAGACCTGGTGAGCCAGCATTGCGAGCACGAGCGCAGCATCCCGTTCTATGCCGACTGCCTGCACATCACCCCCCACCACCTGTCGGCCGTCATCAGCAAGACCAGCGGTCACAGCGTCATGTACTGGGTCAACCGCGCCTTGCTGCTCCGCGCCAAGGTCCTGCTGCGCACCAGCAGCCTGATGACCTACGAGGTAGCCCAGCGCCTCCACTTCGCCAATCCGCCCGCCTTCAACAACTTCTTCAAGCGCGAGACGGGCATGACTCCTAGAGAATATCGCGAAAGTTTCAAACAACCCTAACACATATCATCCATCATGAAAGTACTACTCATCAACGGAAGCCCCCGCAGAAAGGGCAACACCTTCCTCGCGCTGAGCGAGGCCGCAAAGACATTACAGCAAAACGGCATTGAGACCGAAATCGTACAGATAGGCGTAAAACCCGTGCGCGGATGCATCGCCTGCGGACAGTGCAAGATGAAACAACTCGGGCGCTGTGTGTTCGACGACGACATCTGCAACCGCATCGTTGAGAAACTCGACGATGCCGATGCCCTCATCGTAGGCTCCCCCGTCTACTACGGACAGCCCAACGGCAGCGTGCTCTCACTTATCCAGCGCATGTTCTTCTCAGCCGGTGCGAAGGTGCAGAACAAGCCTGCCGCCGCCGTCAGCGTATGCCGACGCGGAGGAGCCACGGCAGCCTTCCAGACCCTGAACCTGCCCTTCCAGATGATGAACATGCCCGTGGTCACCTCGCAGTATTGGAACATTGTCTACGGTGCCGAGGAAGGTCAGGCCGCCCTCGACACCGAAGGTCTGCAGACCATGCGCACCATGGCCAACAACATGGCATGGCTCCTGAAGAAGATCCATGCCGACGGCCAGACCGGCTCGCCCGAGCGCGAACCATGGCAGCCCATGAACTTCATCAGATAATGCAGACAAGGCTTATGAGATATTTCTTTTTAATCATCATGCTGTGGTGCGCCTGCAAGATGCTGGCCATCCCGGCAAATCCCACACCCGTCCGCATCGCACAACCCGACGGAAGCACTGTCACCATCCGACTGCATGGTGATGAGTGGCTGCATTTCACCACAACCACCGACGGATATACGGTCGTGAAAAACGAGCGCGGGTATTATGTGTATGCCCAACTGCAAGATGGCAAGCTATTGCCAACGAATGTCATCGCCCACGATGCAGACGGGCGTGATGTGAATGAAACGGACTATCTGAGCCGTGTGAAGAAGTATCTCACACCACAGATGGAGGAGTCAACGGCTGAAACAAAGAAGAAAGTTCAGGCCATGCAGCGGCAGACACTTCAGCGAAGGAAAGCCGCACGATACGACTACAGTAAGTTCTGCGGACTGATTATCCTCGTGGAGTTCAACGACCGGCAGTTCTCGCGCAGCAACTATAAAGAGCTGATGAACGACATGGTCAACAAAGAGAATTATACCGGCTTCACAGATACCGACGGTAAATTCCAAGCCTACACGGGCAGTGTGCGCGACTATTTCCACGACAACTCCAACGGGGTGTTCAACCCAGAGTTTGATATCGTGGGGCCGGTGACGGTCGATTATAGTCAGGAAGATGGTAGGGCCCGTTCTTACTCCATCTTCAAGGCGGCTATCGAGGCAGCGGATGAGGATATCGATTACGCCAAATATGATGGTGATGGCGACGGAACTATGGACATGGTATATTTCATCGTAGCTGGCACTGCATCCTCATCTGATCCTGATCATCCAGATCACGTATGGCCCTATAGAAGTACATTCTATAATTACAGACTTGATGGTGTCCAGATAAAAGATTATGCTTGTTCAACAGAGTTTATTTATAGTGAAAAATATAATATGTTGGACGGTATCGGAACTATCTGCCATGAGTTCAGTCATGTGCTCGGCCTACCCGATTTCTATGATACCGATGGCGATGACAGCGGCGGGCGGAGCTATGACCCGGGAGATTGGTCGGTCATGGCGGGTGGCAATTATCTTAATAACGCGCGCACCCCCTGTGCCTATTCTCTCTACGAACGAATGGCCGTGGGCTTCACAGAACCAATGGTCATCAACGCTAAGGGACATTACACCCTGGAGCAGATAGGCACCAGCAATACGGGCTATCGCATCGACAGTTCGGTGGAGGGAGAATACTTCCTGTTGGAAAACCGTCAACGAGACTACAAATGGGATCAGTATCTGCCCGGCAGTGGTATGCTGGTGTACCGAGTGGATGAGACTGATATGACACCCTGGAACTACAACAGTGTCAATGCTAATCCCGAGCGAATGTGCTACGAACTGTTGCGGGCCGGAGGTGTGGAAAAACATAATCCCATGTATGATCCCTTCCCGGGTAAGGGTGAGGTGACGACGCTCAGCAATGAGACATCACCCGCTCACCTGCGAACTCACGACGGACAGGACACTCCTTGGGTAATACACCACATCGCCGAGGCCAATGGAGAGATCTCTTTCGACGTAAGCGCTTTCACCTATGCCACCGGCTCTGACTTAACAGTAACTTCTATCGACATCCTTGGAGGCCCTTATGTCGGAAGCAATCAGATGGTGAATGTCACCGTGGAAAGCCATAAAGGTGATTACCACCCACTTTATCTGTTTGCCAGCAAGACCGACGACATGGGGACAGCCGTGTATGCCGCAGGAGCAGACATCAAGGAGAACAGCAGTGGGGTGGTGACGCTCTACTTCAAACCGGAGGAGACCGGCACTTGGAATCTTTGGGTGTGCACCGACAGCGAAGGGAAAAACATCATCGGTCAGACCACGGAGGAGATCACAGATGCTCCCACGGAGAAGGCCGTGTTAAAATCCAGTAACGTGGAGCTGTCCGAAGGTACGACGACCACGCTGACATTTACAATCAATAATAAAGGAAATGTAGCTTACCACAGGGAGATTACGGCCTACCTTTATGTAAATAGAGAGGGGACAACCTACTCCCAAATTCAAACCATTAACACGGTTCCATTGAAAATAGCTCCGGGGGATTCCATCGTACAAGCCATCACCTTTAAGGGCTTAGAGGAAGGGGTGAATTATCGGATTGTCGGCTACTACTATGCTACACATAACGAGAGTAAAAGGAGCCCCTTGGTGAATCGAGAATTCACAGTTCCTTCCGGTTCTGGCATCAAGGAGGTGATAAGGGAAACCGACAAGGCTCCCTGGTATGGCGTGGATGGCAGGAGATGGGCCGATAAGCCCCGAAAACGCGGGCTGTATATCCATAGAGGAAAGAAAGTCGTTATTCGCTAATTGGCAATGAGAATGGAAGGTTTTATTCGCTAAGTGGCAATGAGAATGGGTGGTCTTATTCGCTAAGTGGCATTGAGGATGGGAGTATGAAAGCATAGATACTCCCATCCCGAAAACCTTCATTTGCAATTGATGCCTAATTAAGGTCTAATTGATGCCTAATTAAGGTCTAATTAATGCCTAATTGGGGGGTCAATAGATGCCTAATTAGAGTGTAATTAATGCCTAATTGAAGTGTAATTAGGCATCAATTAGAAAACCTTCCAAACCTCCACTATCAGGAAGCCCCCGCCGGCTCCCCCCAGGGGAGAGCAGGCTGGAGCCGGTATAAAGCTCAAGAGGCGGAGTATTGTCTACACTCCTACACTCCTAAAAACTTGTCACTTATCACTTAGACTAGCTATTGCCCAAACTCGGAGTATTCGGAATATTCGGAATATTCGGAGTAATCGGAATAATCGGAGTATTCGGAGTATTCAGAAAATTCAGAAAATTCGGAAAATTCAGAATACTCAGAATACTCTGAATCCTCAGAATCCTCTGAAAACTCAGAATTCTCGGAATCCTCAGAATCCTCCTCTCCTCACTTGGAAAAATTTTTCTCCCCCAATCTGCCGGAATCCGCTTTTTTTTACTATCTTTGCAAAGAGAACTAATAATCCTATTCCGATGAAGAGAACCATTGCTTTATTCTACGCATTACTGACTGTGGCCATGGTCCTGGCCAACCCCATTGACAAACAGCAGGCCCGACGACTGGCCGCACAGTTCGCAGAAAGTCGCGGAGCACAACTGAAAGGCGAACCCCTGCGGGCGCCCGGACGGACGACGGCCACGGAGCAGCAGCCACTGTATGTGTTTAACACCGATGGCAACCAGGGCTTTGTCATCGTCAGCGGCGACGACCGTGCCGAGACCATCCTGGGCTATACGGAGCAGGGACAATACGACGAGGATGCGCTGCCCGAGAACTTCCGCTGGTGGCTGGAGATGACGGCCAAGGAGATAGAAGCTCTGAGTCTGCAAGGCGAGGCTCAGCGCGAGGCTCCTGCCCGGAAGGTGAAAACCCACCGCGCCATCACGCCCCTGCTGGTGACGGAATGGAACCAGGGCAGTGCAACGGAAGAGGGATATATCTACAACACGCTCTGCCCGACCATCAACGGCAAGCATTGCATCACGGGCTGCGTGGCCACGGCCGGCGCACAAATCATGTATTACTACCAGTGGCCGAAGAAAGCTACATCGGTGGTGCCAGGATATACAAGGGAAGGAAGCAGTGCCGACACATCGAAAGACCTTCCTGCCATCACCTTCGACTGGGCAAAAATGAAGCCCACATACAGTTCCGCAGACCAAGGAACCGCCAGTGCTAAGGCTGTGGCCGAGCTGATGCTCTATTGCGGTTATGCAGCACGGATGAATTACGGTCTGGGCGGATCAGGAGCAGCCACCTCAATACTGGCCGAGGGAATGGCCCAATACTTCGACTACGATCCCTATACCTATCATACTGTATATAGAAACAGTTACACCATCGACGAGTGGGACGAACTGATTTACGGGGAACTGGCAGCCAGCCGCCCGATTGTTTATTCGGGCAGTAGTTTCAGCGGCGGCCATGCTTTTATCTGCGACGGATACGACGGAGAGGGCCTCTATCACTTCAACTGGGGCTGGGGCGGTTCGTACAACGGATTCTTCACCTTGCAGGCCACTAACCCCTACCTGCAGGGCGAGAACACAAGCGTTGGATATGTTTTCGACCAGTATGCCACCATTGGCATCCAACCCAATACGGGCGCAGGCCCTATTGACGACCCGAACCAAAACGACGAGTGGGAAGAAGAAACTATTGAGGGCATCGTGGGATCAGCATCGGGTGTGAGCACAGACGGGACAACGGTGAAAATGCGACTATCAAATTACAATGAAGAGACCTACGGTTTCGGGTTTGGTATTGGCGAACTGAACGACGATGGCACCATCACAGTTATCGATAAGAAATATGAATCTCGCCAAAATACAGAACTCAATCCGTATTATGGTTACTCCGGACTGGAATTTAACTTCTCTGCCTACAAGCTGTCGGAAGGCACTCACAAGCTGGTTCCCATTTCCTTGTTAAAAGGCGAAACGGAGTGGCGGCGCTGCAAACCGGCCCACATTTGGTTTGAGGTGACGGTCGATGCCAGTGGAGCAAAGACCATTGTGGCACATCCCGTGATAGACGTCGAGGTGAGTGATTTCAAGGTAATCAGCGGATGTCATCCCGGACAACGGCTGACTGTAGCCTTCAACGCAACCAACAAGGGCGATAACTTTGAGGGCGCTTTTTATCTTTTCGTAGGCACGGAAAGCAATTTGGGCGACAATAATAACTATTATTACTCCAAAATAAAGGCAGGCAACAAGAAACATTGTTTGCTGACACTCTATAATGGTTTAGACGAGGGCACCTATACCTTACGCCTGGCCACCGACCGTGACGGGACAAACGTGCTGGCTACGACCACCGCCACCATAAAGCAAAGCCTGCGGGCCACCGACTTCGACACGCCTGGTTTCCGGTTGGCAACTAGTGTGCAACGGGTGAACGTCACCGTAGAGAACAGTGGTGGCGAATATATCTATCCGCTCTACCTTTTTGCCAGCAAGACAACCGACAAGGGAACAGTCGCTTATGCCACTGGAACGGCCATCAGAGAGAACAGCAGCGAACAGGTTCTGTTCTACTTCCAACCCAAAGAGGCTGGCACCTGGAATCTCTGGGTATGCACCGACGAAGAGGGCAAAAACGTCATCGGACAATCGACGGTAGAGATTATCGCTGCTCCGACAGGAGAGGCCAAGCTCGAGGCCAGCAATCTGAAGCTGACGGAAGGCACGACCACCACCTACACCATGACCATTACCAACAAGGGCAGCGAGACCTATTACAGGGACATCTTCTTGTATCTGTATAAATATAGTGCCGAATCCAGCAGCTACCCGTGGGAGCGCACGGTGCGCTCAGAAGTGCTGGGTCTGGAGCCGGGCAAGTCGACCACGCTGACGTTTACCTTCGACAACCTGGAAGTAGGAGGGAAGTATATCGTCGATGGCTTCTTCTATCCACAATTCAGCAAGAACAATGGCTATGAATTGGCGAATACATACAAGTCGTTCACGGTAACAAAGGCCACCGGCATCGACACCATCACTACCGACACGGCCGATGATACCTGGTACACGCTCGACGGAAAGAAACTCAACGCAAAGCCCACAAGAAAGGGCGTGTATGTGCACCGTGGAAAGAAAATCGTGATGTAAAGACGGAGTAATAAGATTTTTTTGTACCTTTGCAACGTCCCTAACACACACCGTAAGATGGCAGCAAAACGAAATCAATGGTCGGATGAATACTGGCTGCTGCTGATGCAGCTGTACCTGCGGAAACCCGTGGGAGTGAAACCTCTCTACTCGCGAGGGCTTGTCAACCTTGCGCTCGAGCTGCATGTGCAGCCGCGGCTTCTCTACGAACAGATGTTCCGTCTGCGGTCGCTCGACGAGCCGAAACTGCGCAAGTTGTGGGAGACCTATGCCAAGAGCCCCAGCAAGCTGGCGCGCGGCATCCAGCTGCTGCGCCGCATGAAAGGCTTCGGCATGGCCGACAGCTTCTACGACGGTGTGGAGGTGAGCGAGTCGTGGGAGAAAGACTTCCGTCCGCTGGCCGAGCGCCCCGACATCATCCCCGTGATGCTCATCCTGATTCTCGACCTCTACTTCCAGCTAGTGCCCGCCACCATGGTGACAAGCACGCCCGAGATACAGGAACTGGCGCGGCTGATGCGCATCAAGGCACAGACGGTGGTCGAGGTGATGGACATCTACCAGGTGTGCGACCCCTACCTGAACCGCACCGAGGTGGTTCTCAACCCGCTACTCAACGCCTGTCAGCAAATCTGGCAGCGCTTCGACAGCAGACAACCCGAACAGCTGTCGGCACTGGCCGCCCAGCTGAAGGCTTACTTCAAGTAGGATACACGGAGAAAGCAGCAACAGAGACTAACACACAGAGCAAGAAAAAGGAAACGAATGAAACTCATACAAGAACAGGAGCAAAGGCAGACGCAACAGCAGAAACTGACGCAGCAGCAGATGATGCTGGTGCGGATGCTCGAGATGCCGTTGACCGAACTGGAGCAGAATGTTCAGGCCGAGCTGGACGACAATCCGGCCCTCGAGACCGACGCCTATGGCGACGACAACCACCCTGCCGACACCGACGAATGGGGCGACAGCACGGGTGGCGAAGGCGACGACGACAACTTTGAGACCCTCACCGAGCGGCAGGAGCGCGAAGAAGCCCTCGACCATGCCCTTGAGCGCATCGGCGGCGACGACGACCTGCCGGGCATGGCCGACTCAATGGCTGTCAGAGGTACGGGCGGATGGACCGACGGCGCCGAACAGGAGCAGATGGTCTTCGGCGAGCAGACCTCGTTCTACGACACGCTGAAAGAGCAGATGAACGAGCTGGACCTCACCGAAGAGCAGCAGAGCGTAATGGAATACCTCATCGGGTCGCTCGACAGCGACGGTCTGCTGCGCAAAGACCTCGACACCATCTGCGACGAACTGGCCATCTACCATAACATCGACGTCACCGAGAAAGAGGTGGAAGAGGTGCTCGAACGGCTGCAGGAGTTCGACCCCGCCGGCATCGGAGCACGCTCGCTGCAGGAATGCCTGCAACTGCAAATCGGCCGCAAGCGCTGGACAGAAGCCCGCGGACATGCCGCCACCATCCTGGAGGATTACTACGACGACTTCCTGAACAAACGCTGGGAACGCATCAGAAACCAGATGAACCTGACCAGTGAGCAGACGGAGGCCGCACAGGAGGAAATCAAACGACTGAACCCCAAGCCCGGATCGGCGCTCGGCGAGACCGAAGGGCGCAACATACAGCAGATCACGCCCGACTTCATCGTCGACACCAACGACGACGGCAGCGTGACATTCACCATCAACCGGGGACGCATTCCCGACCTGCACGTGTCGCCATCGTTCACCGACCTGCTGGCCACCTACCACCGCCGCACCGACAAAGAGAAGCTGACACGCAGCGAGAAAGAGGCCGTGGTCTATGCCAAAGAGAAAGTGGACCGCGCCCAGAACTTCATCGAGGCGGTACGCCAGCGGCGCCACACGCTCTATGTCACCATGAAAGCCATCATCGACATTCAGCGCAAATACTTCCAGGACGGCGACGAGAGCGACCTGCGGCCGATGATACTGAAAGACGTGGCCGACCGCACGGGCCTCGACAAATCGACCATCTCGCGCGTCAGCAACATGAAATATGCCCAGACCCGCTGGGGAACGTTCAAGCTGCGCCATTTCTTCAGCGACAGCTACAAGACCGAGTCGGGCGAGGAACTGTCGACGCGCAAGATAAAAGCCGCCCTGAAAGAGGTCATCAGCACCGAGGACAAACGCAAGCCTATGAGTGACGAGGCCCTGCAGAAGGCCCTCACCGAGAAAGGATTCCCCATCGCGCGCCGCACCATATCGAAATACCGCGAGCAGATGGGCATACCCGTGGCAAGACTGAGAAAGGAATCATGATGAAAGAACGAGACTTGATACTGGCCGCCCGCATCGTGAGCATGCTGTTCACACCCTTCTACCTGCCGTTGGTAGGCATGCTGGCACTGTTCATCTTCAGCTACCTGCGCATCTTCCCCTTTGCGTATAAGTTGCAGGTGCTGCTGCTGGTCTATCTCTTCACCATTCTCCTGCCCACCTTCATCATTCATCTCTACCGCCGCTATCAGGGCTGGACGCTGCTGCAGCTGGGCACCAAAGAGCGCCGCATGATACCCTATGTCATCAGCATCATCTGCTACCTGGCGTGCTACTACATCATGAGCGTGCTCCACATTCCCCACTTCATGGGCCGCATCCTGGTGGCCGCCCTCATGGTGCAGATCATCTGCGCCATCATCAACATCTGGTGGAAGATATCCACCCATACGGCAGCCATCGGCGGAGTGGCTGGAGCACTCATGGCCTTCGCCCATATCTTCACGTTCAACCCGCTGGGATGGCTCTCGGTGATTGTCGTCCTGGCCGGCGTGCTGGGCACCAGCCGCATGATATTGCGTCAGCACACACTGTCGCAGGTGGTCGCCGGCTTCCTGGTGGGTGTGGTGACGGCATGGATGTCGGTCATATAAGAAGACAGGGAACAGGCGGCAGACGACAAAAAAGACAGACGAATTATAAAAACAACCATCATAACGATATGAAACCATTAGTCAGCATTATCATGGGCAGCACCAGCGACCTGCCCGTCATGGAGAAAGCCATGAAGTTTCTGAACGAGCAGCAGGTGCCCTTCGAGGTGAATGCCCTGTCGGCCCATCGCACACCCGATGCCGTTGAGCAGTTTGCCAAGGGAGCCCGCGAGCGCGGCGTGAAGGTCATCATCGCCGCCGCAGGCATGGCGGCAGCCCTGCCCGGCTGCATAGCCGCCTCGACCACACTGCCCGTCATCGGCGTACCCATCAAGGGCATGCTCGACGGCCTGGACGCCATGTTGAGCATCATCCAGATGCCTCCCGGCATTCCCACAGCCACCGTCGGTGTGAACGCCTCGCTCAATGCCGCCATCCTGGCCATGCAGATGATTGCGCTGGGCGACGAGGAGATGGCCCGCAAGGTGGCCGACTATAAAGCCACCCTGGGCAAGAAGATCGAGAAAGCCAACCAAGACCTGGCCGCCATCGGCGACTATGAATTCAAGACCAACTAAATGAGTTATCAACGACGACTATCCAGCGTAGCACAGGTGGGGCCTGTGGCCATCGGCGGCAGCAACCCCATCCGCATCCAGTCGATGACCACCACCGACACCAACGACACCGAGGCATGCGTGGCACAGGCCAAGCGCATCATCGACGCTGGCGGCGAACTGGTGCGCTTCACCACCCAGGGCACCCGCGAGGCCCTCAACATGCGCAACATCTCTGAGCGGCTGAAGGCCGACGGCTACCGCACACCGCTCGTGGCCGACGTGCACTTCAACCCACGGGTGGCCGACGTGGCGGCATGCTACTGCGAAAAGGTGCGCGTGAACCCCGGCAACTATGTTGACCCGGCCCGCACCTTCAAGCAACTGGAGTATACCGACGAGGAATACCAGGCCGAACTGCGCAAGATCGACGAGCGCTTTGTGCCGTTCCTCCATATCTGCCGCGAGCACAACACGGCCATCCGCATCGGTGTGAACCACGGCTCGCTCTCCGACCGCATCATGTCGCGCTATGGCGACACACCGGCGGGCATCGTGGAGAGCTGCATGGAGTTTCTGCGCATCTGCCAGCGCGAGCAGTTCGACAATGTGGTCATCTCCATCAAGGCATCCAACACGGTGGTGATGGTGCAGACGGTGAGGCTGCTGGTGACCCAGATGGACCGCGAGCAGATGCACTATCCGCTGCACCTCGGCGTCACCGAGGCCGGCGAGGGCGAGGACGGCCGCATCAAGAGTGCCGTGGGCATTGGCGCCCTGCTCACCGAGGGCATCGGCGACACCATCCGCGTGAGCCTCAGCGAGGAGCCTGAGTGTGAGATACCGGTAGCCAGAAAACTGGTGGAGTGCATCGAGGAATGTGCCATGAAACGTGCTGAGGCCGAACAACAGATTGCCGACGACACCATCACCGTCACGTTCCACGAGACCGACTGGGAGTCGCTGCAGCTGAAAGCAGCCATGGCTACAGGTGCCCTGCTCATCGACCGCAAGGCCCACCAGCTCGTCGTCAGCAACGAAGGATTCAGCGACGAACGGCTCACCGCCCTGGCCGACGCCATCCTGCAGGCCGCCCGCATCAAGTTCACCAAGACCGAGTATATCTCGTGTCCGGGCTGCGGACGCACGCTCTACAACCTGCAAGACACCATCCGCCGCATCAAAGAGGCGACAGCCGGCATGAAAGGACTGAAAATAGGCATCATGGGATGTATCGTCAACGGTCCGGGCGAGATGGCCGACGCCGACTACGGTTATGTAGGGGCCGCCCGGGGCAAGATATCGCTCTACCGCGGCAAAGAATGCGTCGAGAAGAACATTCCCGAGGAAGAGGCCGTAGAGCACTTGCTGCAACTCATTCAGAGCGACAAAAACAAAAGTGAAGTGTAAAAAGTGAAGAGTTTAATGGTCAACGGTCAATCGACAACAGACTTAAACTGTTCACTATTCACTGTTAACTGATAACTAAACAAACATGGACATCAAGAAACCCTATACCCCTGCTCCCGACCGCTACGAACAGAGCGAGCAGATGTACCGCCGCTGCGGACGCAGTGGTGTGCTGCTTCCGAAAATATCGCTGGGATTCTGGCATAACTTCGGCAGCGTAGACCCCTATGAGCGCAGCCGCGAAATCACTCACTATGCCTTCGACCACGGCATCACCCACTTCGACCTGGCCAACAACTACGGACCGGTCTACGGCTCGGCAGAAGAGACCATGGGGCGCCTGATGGACGACAGCTTCCGACCCTACCGCGACGAACTGTTCATCGCCACCAAGGCCGGCTACGACATGTGGGAGGGGCCTTACGGCAACTGGGGCTCGCGGAAATACCTCATGGCCAGCCTCAACCAAAGCCTGCAGCGCATGCACCTCGACTATGTGGACCTGTTCTACAGCCACCGCTACGACCCGGAGACACCGCTCGAGGAAACGCTCCAGGCCCTCGTCGACATCGTGCGCAGCGGAAAAGCACTCTACGTGGGCATCAGCCGCTGGCCGCTGGAGGCACTGAAGACAGCCGACCAGTACCTGCGTGAGCGCGATGTGCCACTGCTCATCTATCAGGGCCGTCTCAACCTGCTCGACCGAGAGCCACAGGAGGAGGGTATCATGGACTATTGTGCCGACCACGGCATCGGGTTCATCTCGTTCTCGCCACTGGCTCAGGGCCTGCTCACCGACCGTTACCTCAACTGTGAGTCAACAGCCGAGGGAACCGTCAGCGGCATCCCTGCCGGCTCGCGCATGACCCGGGGGAAGTTCCTCAAGGAAGACATGCTCACACCCGAGCTGCTCGACTATCTGAAACGCCTCAACGGCATCGCTCAGGGGCGCAACGAGACACTGGCAGAGATGGCACTCGCTTGGATTCTGCACCAGCGCGGCGTCACCTCTGTGCTCGTGGGAGCCAGCAGCACAGGACAACTGGAAAAGAACCTGCGCTGCATCAGCGCCCAGCCGTTTAGCGACGAGGAAATTTAATGAGTTGAGAAGACCCTTCCTAACCTCCCCTATAAAGGGAGGATAATCTGAATAATCGGAGTATTCGGAATAGTCTGAATAATCTGAATACTCCGAATACTCTGATTACTCCGACAACCTATTACTTCACCACACTCTCCAGGGGATTGCGGTTGCCCTTCATGCCAGTAAGGAAGGCTTTGGCGGAACCGAAGCGGAGGAACATGTCGAGGCGCACGGGAATGTGGTTCTGGTCGTCGGTGACGTAGAAGCGCACAATCTCCTTGTATTTGCCTTTCTCCTGCTCCATGTAGCTGAGCTGCAGACAACGGTATTTCACGCCGTTGTCGGCCTTGATATTGGTGGTGCCGGTATATTTCAGGATGGCGTTGATGACATCCGTTCCGTCAGCGATGGGTATCTTGACGATATGCCCTTTCTTCCATCCCTCGGGATTGAAGCTTCTGGCGCGGAGGAAGATGTTGAGCATGTCGTAGATGCAGTCGTCGTAGGAGGTTTTCTTCCACGAGTGCTCGCCGCTGTTGTGCTGACGGTGCTGGCGCAGGTTGCACTTGTCGCCGCTGTAGGTATAGAACACCTCATCGACGGTGTAGTGCTTACCCTCGCGGGCTCCCTTGCGGAAGTAGAGCGGTGCCAGGTCCTCGCTGCAATAGCAGAGCAGCGTGTCGCGCAGGACGAACATCTCGTCGACCTTGTTGTTGCCACGGGTGGTGAGGCTGGCGCGGTAGGCCGGCTTTCCTCCGTAGCGGCTGAGGACGGTCGACATGCTGGCCGAACCGGCTTTCACCCATACGAACTTCCAGTTATAATAAAGGTTATAGCTGAGGAACTCGCCGCTTTTGAAAGCGGTGTTGTTGAAGGTGCATTGTGCTGTGGCGCTCTGGCTGCATGCGATGAGCACGATGAGCGTCAGTAAGTAGGTCCTGAATGTTTTCATCGTCATTTCGTTTGAAGTTGTGAATCCAATATTTTCAGCTCGTCGGGCAGTTCGATGCCCAGTTTCTTGGCTCGCTGATAGTTTTGCCGCTTGATGGTTTTCTGCTTGTCGGCTTTTTGTTTGACGATAGCCGCCGGTTTTTGTTTAGCGGCATTAACACTTTTTGGATTCCAGGTGCGCGAGACATCCCATTTTGCCTTGCACTCGATTTCTTCGTTGAAGTAGAAGACGGTCTCGGGCTGCAGGTCTTCATCGTAGCAGCCGGTATCCCATAGCCCGTTGTCGTTTTTATCGATGAAGGCACGCAGATAGTAGGTGCCTGGCTTCACATAGAAGAATTCGGCGATGCCGTTTTTGGTGGTCTGCTCCTTCACGGGCTTGTCTTGTTTGTCAATCAGCTGGACGACCAAGGTGCTGTCGGCCATGCCCGTGAGGGTGACCAGGAGTGTCGAGAACTCGTCGTTGCTCTTCACCTTGATGCCTTTCTTGATTTTATCTGACACCTGTCCGTAGATGCTTCGGAAGGCGGCAGAGTCTACTTCCAGGCTATACTCGCCGTCGGGCCTCCATTCGCCCAGCAGCTCGTAGGTGCGCGGCCGGTGGGGCACAGGACGGAACACCATGGGAGCGTCGTACCACAGCGTGTCGTGCTTGGCATAGAGGTGGATGGCCGCCGTGTCGATGCTGGCCAGCGGCAAGGGCGAGGTGAACAGGATATTCTTCTCGGGGTCCATGTCGGCAGGCACCTTCGCTTCTATCTTCAGCGGCTGGTCTTCCTCGCGGCGCAACGGTTCTACCTCCTGTCCTTTCTTCTCGGCCTTCTCAGCCTTCTTCTTCCACTCGTCGAACTCTTTCTGGCGTTTCTTCATGCGCTTCTCGTACGACTCCTTGGCGAGCACCTCCAGCGTGTCTGTCTGCGTCACCAGGACGCCGGTAGAGTCGGTGTGCAGGTAGCTCATCTCCATGCGAAGCGTGTCCTGGTTGATGAGCAGGGTGTCGCGCAGCCAGTAGCTGATGGTGTCTTGCTTTTCGTTGGCCTCGACGATGAATGCCGAGTCGGCCTCGAAATTGAGTCCCTTGATGCGTGGCAGCTCAGGATTGCCATAGCTGAAGTAGAGGGTGAAATGGTCGGGTTGTGTGCGTTCCTGCTTGAGGAAGAAACGGTCGGTCTGCACCTCGGTAAAGGCCCTCAGCACGATGTCGTCGGGCACGAAATGAGTATAGGGCACGGTCCGGATGGTCTCGATATGCAGCGAGTCGCGCCAGATGGTGTCGGGCCGTGTGTCGGGGAACGAGCTGGGCACCACAATGTCGTGGTTGAAAGCCAGCTTCTCGCTCTTCTGACTATATACGTAGTTGCCGTCGGCATCCTGCAGGGCATAGATGCGGTAGCTGCCCGGGGCGATGCCTTTGATGACGAAGCGGCCCCGGCTGTCGGTGCGCGAGACGCGCAGCAGCGGCTGACTGCGGAAGATGGTGTCGGTGAGGTTGTCGTAGAGTCCTACCAGGATGCCTTTCACCGGTTCGAGGTCGGAAGCCTCGAGCACATACCCCGACACCTCCATCGTGTCGATCTGCTCGCCGGTGGAGAAGCTGTAGGTATAGTTGCCCAGCGGGTTGCCCTCGTTGTTGTCGGTGATGGCGTCGCTGAAGTCGACGGTGTAGGTGGTGTTGGGCTTCAGCGAGTCCTTCAGCTCGACGATGATGCGCTTGCCGGCGCCTTTGATTTCGGGCATCTCTATCTGTGGCGGCGACACGACGACATTCTCGGTGGGATTGTCGATCTTGATATACTCGTTGAAGTTGATGACGATTTTGCGCGACTTCACGTTGATGGCCTTGTCGGCGGGCGTGGCTCCCACCACCTCGGGGGGCCGCTCGTCGTACCAGCCGCCGTCGGGTTGTCCCATCTTGGCGCACGAGCCCAGGATGAGCGAGCACACGATGAAGCCCACCGACAAAACCGCCAGCAGACGGGAAAACAAACGTCCTCCTGCCCTGTTGGCTTGCTGTTGATGGTTGTTCTGTTGCATCGGCATCGTTTCTCCTATCTCTTTCAGTGGCTGCCGGCTATTCCTGCTGGCTCTGCTGGTTCATTCGCAGCAGCTCGTCGATGATGGTACGGCTGTTGCTCAGGCGCGGCACCTTGTGCTGTCCGCCCAGTTTGCCTTTCGACTTGAGCCAGTCGTTGAACAAATCGTGGCGCGCCTCCACAATCTCGAGGTGCTGCAATGTGATGTTCTTATAGCGTTTTGCCTCGTAGTCGCTGTTGATTTCCTGCAGTTTGCGGTCCAGTATGTCGGCAAACTGCTGCATGTCGTCGGGCCTTTTGGCAAACTCGATGATCCACTGGTGGCGGCATTTGGCGTGATTGTCCATGAACACGGGTGCGGCGGTATACTCCGACACCTCGGCGCCGGTGAGCATACAAGCCTGCTCGAGTCCTTTCTCGGCATTGTCGACGATGAGTTCCTCGCCAAAGGCATTGATGAAATGCTTGGTGCGGCCGGTGATGACAAACTTATAGGGATTGCGCGAGGTGAAGCTGACGGTGTCGCCGATGATGTAGCGCCACAGTCCGCACGAGGTAGAGATGACCATGGCATAGTTCTTGCCCACCTCCACGCCCGAGAGCGGCACCACGTGGTCGTTCATCTTGCGGCGGTCAGCGGGGTCGTCGCTGTAATGCTCCATGGGGATGAACTCGTAGAGCACACCATAGTCGAGCATGAGTAGCAGCGACGGGTCGGCGGGGTTGCTCTGGATGCCGAAGAAGCCCTCGCTGGCATTATAGGTCTCCATATAATGCATGTCGGGCTTGGTGATAAGCTCCTGGTACTGCTGGTGGTAGGGTGTGAAGGCCACACCTCCGTGGAAGAACACCTCCAGGTTGGGCCACACCTCCTCGAGGTGCTGCTTGCCGCTGATCTCGAGCACACGGGTGAGCACGCTGAGCATCCACGACGGTACGCCGCTCAGGTTAGTCACATTCTTCTTCCAGGTCTCGTTGGCAATGCGGTCGCGCTTCAGCTCGAAGTCGCTGAGCAGGGCCGTCTTTTTCTTCGGCACGCGCACGAGGTTGGCCAGCGGGTTGATGTTCTCGATGAGAATGGCACTCAGGTCGCCCACCAGCGAGCCCGTCACATTGTAGTTGGGCGAGTGGCTGCCGCCCAGGATGAGCGAGCGGCCGTCGAAGAGGCGGCTCTTGGGATGGTCGCGCAGGTAGAGGGCCACGGTGTCGAATCCGCCGGCATAGTGGATGTGCTGCAGTCCCTCGTTCGACACGGGGATGAACTTCGATTTATCGTTGGTGGTTCCCGACGACTTGGCATACCATTTCACCTGTCCGGGCCACAGCACGTCGGTGTCGCCGTGGCGCATGCGGTCGATGTCGTATTTCAGGTCGTCGTAGGTGTTCAGGGGGATGGTCAGCCGGAAGTCATCGTAGCTTTTGACGGTAGTGAACAGGTGCTCGCGGCCGTAGTCGGTATCTTTGGCACGCGACACGAGTCCGTGCAGCGCCTGCATCTGCATCGCCTCACCCTCGCGTACGTACTTCTCCAATTCTTTCTGGCGGGCCAGAAAAACCTTGGAAACAATAGATGTTAAACTCATGGCACAATTATTCTGCAAACGCGGCAGCCTCGGCGGCCGCAATAATGTCTTCTTTGGTCATCTCGCCCGGGTTGGCCGTGATGTCCGACAGGTCGAACTCGTCGGTTTGCGGCTCTGCCGCGGGCTTCTCGGCAGTTGCTTTCCTGCCGCTCTTCACGGGCTTCACCGTCTCGTCCAGAGGCTCGCTGCGCACAATGATGAAGTCGTCTTTCACTTCTGTCTCGGGCACGGTCTGCACCGGCTCCTCCTCCATCTTCGTGCGGTTGGTCTTGGCGGCAAACACGGCGTCGATGAATTGCGGCTTCTTGCGCAACCGGTCGAGGGTCTGCTTGGCAGCCTGCTGCTGGCTTTCCTTCTTGCTGTAGCCAGTGCCTCGTCCGCCTTCCACACCTTCCAGTATCACCTGACAGGTGAACACCGGACTGTTGTTCTCGTCTTTCTTCTGTTCGAGCAGCTTGAACTCCATGTTCACGCGGTTCTTCTGCGACCACTCGATGAGCTTCGACTTGAAGTTGACCTCCTTATAGGCCACCTTGTCGAGGTTGATGAGCTGGTTGAGGATGCGTTTCTCCATGAACCTCATGCAAGCGTTGTAGCCGTGGTCCAGATAGATGGCTCCAACCAGTGCCTCAAACGCATTTCCTCCCATATAGCTGTTATGAGAGGAAGTGTGTCCCGACGACAGTATCAGTTGGTTGATACCCATCTCCTGAGCCAGCTTGTTCAGCGTCTCGCGCTGCACGATCTTGCTGCGGGTGTTGGTGAGAAAGCCCTCGCGCTTGCCATCGAAGTGGCGGTAGACAATGTCGCCCACCACAGCGTCGAGGATGGCATCGCCCAGAAACTCGAGCCGCTCGTTGTTCACCGGCTTACCGTTGGCATTGCGTTTGGCCACACTTTTGTGCATCAGCGCCTGCTGATAATACTCAATGTTGTGGGGGTAGATGCCGGTGATTTGGTATAAAGACGAAAAAAGCTCCTTCTCCTTGCGGAAAGGGAGCCTTATTCTGTCGATGATTCTATTCAGCATACTTCTTGAATACTACACATGCATTGTGTCCGCCGAAGCCGAAGGTGTTGCTGATGGCAGCACGCACGACGCGCTTCTGGGCCTTGTTGAAGGTGAAGTTCAGCCGGTAGTCTATCTCCGGGTCCTCATCACCCTCCTCATGGTTGATGGTGGGGGGCACAATATCATTCTTCACTGCCAGTACGGTGGCCATAGCCTCCACGGCTCCGGCGGCACCCAGCAGGTGTCCTGTCATTGACTTTGTCGAGCTGATGTTCAGCTTGTAGGCAGCGTCGCCAAACACTTCCTTGATGGCCTTGGCCTCGCTGATGTCGCCCACGTGGGTCGATGTGCCGTGAACATTGATGTAGTCGATGTCCTCGGGGTTCAGTCCGGCATCCTTCAGGGCACGTTTCATCACCAGTTTGGCGCCCAGACCCTCGGGATGCGAGGCTGTGATGTGGTAGGCGTCGGCGCTCTCACCCTCGCCAATCATCTCGGCATAAATCTTTGCTCCACGGGCTTTGGCGTGCTCCAGCTCCTCCAGGATGAGGCATCCGGCACCCTCGGCCATGATGAATCCGTCGCGGCTGGCGCTGAACGGACGGCTGGCGCGTGCAGGGTCGTCGTTGCGGGTAGAGAGGGCCTTCATGGCGTTGAAGCCGCCCACACCGCAGTTGCAGATAGCACTCTCGGCACCACCGGCCAGGATGGCGTTGGCCTTACCCAGGCGGATGAGGTTGAAAGCATCGGCCAGGGCATTGCTCGACGAGGCACATGCCGACGTGGTGGTGAAGTTGGGACCGCGGAAACCATATTTGATGCTGATCTGGCCGGCAGCAATGTCGGCAATCATCTTCGGGATGAAGAACGGGCTGAACTTAGGACCGTCCTCCTCGTGAGCACCAAAGTACTTCACCTCATCCTCGAAGGTACGGATGCCTCCGATACCAACGCCATATACAACACCTATCTCATTTTTGTCTTCTTGCTCTAAATCCATACCGCTGTCGGCAACAGCCTGCTCGGCTGCGATGATGGCCAACTGTGTGTAGCGGTCCATCTTGCGGGCCTCCTTGCGGTCGATGTATTGTGTGACGTCAAGATCCTTCACCTCGCAGGCGAAGTGCGTCTTGCACTTAGAGCAGTCAAACTGTGTAATAGGGGCGGCACCGCTCACACCGTTGATCAGGCTCTGCCAAGTCTCCTCGGCGGTATTGCCCACGGGCGTAACGGCTCCGATACCTGTTACTACTACTCTTTTTAACTCCATAAGGTATAAAATTGAAAAATTGAAAAATTGAAGAATTGAAAAACGAATTCAGGTAAATACCCAAATCTCAATTTTCAATTTTTCAATTCTTCAATGATAAAATTTCTTATTTTGCGTTCTCCTCGATATAGCTGATAGCGTCGCCAACAGTAGCGATGGTCTCTGCCTTATCATCGGGAATTGAAATGTTGAACTCCTTCTCAAACTCCATGATGAGCTCAACGGTATCGAGTGAGTCTGCACCCAGGTCGTTTGTGAAACTTGCCTCGGGCTTCACCTCAGCCTCATCAACACCCAGTTTGTCTACGATAATAGCCTTTACTTTGCTTTCAATTTCTGACATAATCTTTTTACGTTTAAAATGTTAATAATTACTTTCTTAACCAAAATTCGGGTGCAAAGGAACAAATTTTTATTCACGTGTGCAAATTTTTTCACAAAAAAAGCACTTTCACCTGCACACCGACATGCGTTTTGTGCAAAAAATCACGGTTTTTTGAACGAACACTCGCGCCGTACGGGATAATTGCCACGCAACAGCTCAAAATCAGAAGGGGCATTTTTCAGCTTCTGACTGTCTGTGAGGGGGTTGTAATAACGCAGATATTGGTCATCTGTCGTGTCCGTAGCGGACAGCTCAATGTCGATGGCGGGCGGCTCAATGTGCCAACGGTTCTCCAGACCAAAGTGGCGGCACAGACCCTCAATCACCATATTGTCGGCATTCACCTTGCCGTCGGCACTGTAGCCCGCAATGTGGGGCGTACCTATATACACCTTATTTAATAAGGCAAGGTTGACATGCGGCTCGCCCTCCCACACGTCGAGCACCGCCTGGCGCACCCGTCCACTGCACAGGGCGCGCAGCAGGGCATCGTTGTCGACCACGGCCCCGCGGCTCGTATTCACGATGATTGGCCGGCGCGTGAGGCTTTGCAGAAACAGCTCGTCGGCCATGTGATAGGTGGGATAGTCGCCGCAGCGCGTCAGCGGCACATGGTAGGTAATCAGGTCGCACTCCCGCAAGTCGCACTCCATGCCCAGCGGCGGGTCGCTCACCACCACCGCATAGCCCATCTCATGCGCCAGCTGCCTGACGAGCGACCCCACATGGCCGCAGCCAACGACGCCCACCACCGACTGGCCGCGCCGCAACCATCCCTCGCGCTCGAGCAGAATGAGCACCGACCGCACATACTGAGCCACCGAACCGGCATTGCAGCCCGGACAGTTCATCCATTGGATGCCCGCCCGCTGCAGGTAGTCGATGTCCAGGTGGTCGTACCCGATGGTGGCCGTGGCCACAATGCTCACCCGGCTGCCGCTCAGCAACTGTTCGTCACACCGCGTCCGGGTGCGCACAATCAGTCCGTCGGCATCCTTCACGTCGGCGGCACAGATCTCACTGCCCGGCAGGTAGACCACCTCATCGGCCAGCTCGTCGAGCACCTCGCGGATATACGGAATCTTATCGTCAACTATCAGTTTCATGCTGCAAAGTTACGAAAAGTCGAGAGCAAAACAAAGAATTCATTCTTTTTTTGCCGAGGCGGAGTAAGTTCGGCGAAGCCAGAGTTACGAAAAAAGGCTTGTAACAAACAAGAATTTTTCGAAGAGTAACGCAGAATGACTGTAAATAAAAGGTAAGATGGGGATTTAGAGCCCCTTGATAAGGGGCGGCTATAATGCAGGGATGTACAAATTTGGGAGGAATAAAGAAATAGTTAGGTCTCTTATCCGTAACCCTAGAATCGTCAAAAGCAATGAGGTATGCTGAACTTTTATCATTCTGTATACTCTATAACTGCCAAAGGGGTTCCTGCCGCCAATTAGATGGGAACCCCATCATGGCAGGATCTATTGTCGTATTGCGAAGCAATAGCATTTTAAGATCACTAACGAAGGTGTTATTAGTATCAACGGCATTCAACCAATAGGCAATACAGCAGAGTTGAGCATATAGCGACTCTTCCCTAAAGGTGAAGTTAGTAATCCACTTGTTGGGCATTACTTGTGGTGTAGTTGGCTTCAGTGGATATGCCCGATTCCATACCCTTGCATGGTGGGCACAATGATTACGCAGCGAGGTCAGACTTTCCAGCCAGCTGGAAAGGAACTTGTGGTGATTCAGACCAAACTCATGTGCGACATTATGTTTCAGTTGCGACTCATTGAAGTTGTTGAAGAGTTTTGAGAGTTCACCCAATGAAATCACCTCCAGCGTTTTCCAAACAGGCGGCAGGTCTGGATCAGTGTATTTGCGGAAATGTTCACGGATATACCGCTCCTTAGAGCGTCCTACTTCTTTCTTGATGGTTTCGAGGTTGGTCTGGAAACGCATTTGATTTACAGCCTTTGTTTCATCCATAAACCAGAACGGACCACAAGTTGGGGCAAAGTGTTTGATGACCTTTGATCTGACCGCCACCTCAATAGTCTGAATAGCCTTGAAGAGCAAAGCCTTCAAGTCCTTGTCGAAATAGTAACAAGCCAGCACTTCATCAAAATGACTGTCGGGTAGGAATTGGTGAGTATGGTGGTTTGCCTCCAGATGATACCAGTAGTCAGCCAATCGGAAATAGCTGATAGCATCAAGAGCCTGTTCTGCCTTATTGGTATCAGCAATCATCAGACCTCTGCCTTGCAGTGTCTGAATCTGCTGTGCCAGCGTCATGGCCTGTTTGGTATTCTCATGTCTATATACAAAAAATGTCCCGCTGGGTACGCTGTTCTTATGGGAAGCGGGCGGGATTTGTCGTTGCAAAGATAGGCATTTTTCTTTTAACTTCCAAGTTTTTTGAGACATTTCTGCCATTTCTCGCCCCAAAAGTGGTTTCACAAGCCTTGTGAAAGGTTATTATTGTTCTTTTTTGGCGTAAAGCGATACAAATTCCTAAAAATTTCGTATCTTTGCAGTGTTTTCGGAACCGTACCAGTTTGCTGGCTTACTGCCATCGGGAAGTAAGAATGCCGAAGCCCAAGGGTGGAGGCTGCGGGACGGGAACCTATATATAGGAAAGGCGTTACTTGACGCTTTGTGCTTGACGCATAGGAATCTGGCAGTTCCAAAAACAGTTGTCAAACATCAAAGCAACAATGACGCCCATTGGATATGTAGTATCCGGCAAATGAATTGCTGACAGCCACAATTGGCTCCTTTGCAATCCAAGTCGTTTATATACATATCGGCGTGGGCTGAACTTATCTCTACGTTTGGGCATTTTCCACGGCCTCGGGGAAGATAAAGGAGGCTCGCGCTTCTTCTATGCCTAACAGAAATAACACTTAAAACTCATCGATATGCGAGTCAGTAAAGTTTATGAGATGCCCGTTGATGCATACGGAGATGTTCGTACCTTAGTTCGTGGACTTCCTTATCAGTGCCCTGATGATTGGGAAGACGTGTTGGACTCCTTAGATGAAGACAGCAATCTTTATCTTGTCAAGGAGCCGGACAACCCTAAAGATAAATTGGCTATTGCCGCCTATCTTGATGATAGACGTGTCGGTTATGTAGCTGCTTCTGACAATAGCAAAATCTGGCTTTATCTTACAGACGAGAAGATGCCCTGCAAGTTCATTGAGAGATTTGATGCAAGTTTCAAGATCTCTTTCGAGAATCCACGCTTCTTGTTTGAAGATAAGCCTTTTGAGGAAATCTATAGAGACAAAGCTGGGATATCAGACCGACCATTACCTGCTTTTGAGATACCATTCATAACAAACCCTAAAAACAAACATTATAATTGGTTTGATGATAAAATACTCATAGCTGACTTGGAAAGAGCCATTCCTGATTTCCGTAGAAAGCTGGCAAGCCGAATGATAATAATGGTAGGTCGTAAAAATAAGAAAGCAGAGTATTGCTATTACTTGCCTTACCATAATCGACCTATAGCAGATGTTGAAGATGGAGTAATACGAGGATTGATTGACAGGTACGGTTTCGTTATTGCGTTGCCTGATGTCCCCATATTGACAAATCAAGGCTATGGCATTATAATGGACTTGCACGTCACTTATTTAAAGAAAACAGACTTCAAGGAGTTCTCATCGGCACACCACTCACAAATAGTATTCAATTTGAATCGGGACTATGTTGATATAGCCACGGAAGATGATGAGGATGAATTTGATGACGATAGCAATGAGGATAATGTATTGGAAGAGCCGAATCCCATAGTTAGTTCTTCTTCACTCAACGATTTCTTCCCACTTTTTGGTATTACCTTGGGAAAAACCACATGGAAACAGGCAGAAGACATGGGGCATAAGGTTGAAATCGGGAAGGACGGTCCAGACAGACATATGTATGTTGAAAATATTGCATTTTGGGATCACGACGGAGAGGGAAAATTTACTTCACTTTACTGGGTTTACCATCATTGCGATTTTTCTCCTTTGTGGAAATCAAAAGGTTTTTCATGGGATAATTCATATGAAGAATGGCTGGAGGTGTTCAAGAAATTGGGATTCAAAATTGAAGTCACAGAGGAGCCAAGTCAAAAGGAATATTCTGGATACGATACATTAAGTGCCGAATTTTGGGCAACATCTCCAGATGGAGCACTATCGTTCGATTTGGATTTCGATTACGGGGACAATGGCTGTTATACATCATCTCCTAAATCATTATATTCAATTAGTGTGAATTATGAAGGTGCATGTTCGCAAGAAGTATGTCATGAAGATGTTGAAAAAGGAGAGTCCTATAATGTTACAGATTCACCTGAAGGAGGCAAACATGTTTCGATGGGTGTCATAGTCCCAGAGGAAGGCGACGAGGACTTTGATTTCTGTACATACGAATGTCGTATCAGTGACAAAAAACAGATAGACATCATAACGAGGTACATGAAACGTTATGAAGAAGGTAAAGAGCCTAGGCCTTTCCTTATGATTGGCAGACCCTGCTTAGGATTAGATAACATCGATATTTTCTATTCATTGGATGGTGAGATAATTTTCAATTTTATATTTGATGAGAAAATTAAAAGTTGGATAAGAAAAGCAGGATTCGTATTGGGAAAGGTAAAATCATATAAACCAGACTCCTTGTTTTCTGACCAATTAAATGTTACCTTATCGGTCTCTAAACGCAAAAGTGGTGAGACACTTTTCAAACAGGCATCTGAAGAGGCTATGGACTACATTGAAGAATACACCTGCTCTCAGGCTGATTCTGATGTGGAAAAAAGGATTATTGATGCAGTCAAAAAATACATGTCAGGTGATTCGGCTATGCCTTATAAAGTACTTGTAATTACCCAATATAGTATAGGCACATGTACAACACTGGATGGAGAAGACGTCGCTATAATTGTTGATGATGAAATCATAGAGTTGGCAGAGAAAAACAAGGGAGTGTTTGGGTATATTACCAAGGTTGACTACGATGATGATGGAGACGCATGGTTTACAATAAGAGTGTCAAGAAGTATTCCAAGACTATAATAGCAAAAATAACTTAATTTTACAAACTAACATGTTACTATAAATACTTGTATACCAATGGAATTAGCAATTGAAAAGAATTAACGATAACAACCAATATTATTCGCTATGCAGTATATCTTATTATTCGTTTTATTCATCCTATTCCCCTTATGTGGTATTCAGGCGCTACAGGAAGGGAAAATCGGTACTGCTATCTTTTTCTTTACCCCAATAACGATTCTCATATGCTGTCTTGTAGTCAACTATTGCTTTATCGTACCCCACAAAAAACGTCAAGAAACAGTACGGAAGAAGTATAATATCCCAGAAATAGTCAGAGATGAGTACGGAGAAGTTTGGGACAAGGAGTTGCAGAAAGTTATTAAAAATGCTATTGACATGACTACAGATCCGTCAAAGCTATCCGACCTGCAGAACTGCCAGAGGGTTGCCAATCAGATGATAAAAGACAGCAGTCGCTATACATTAGACCGTCCCTTTTACAAAATAAATAATGCTTTCCGTCTCACAGGTTGCCATTTCACAATCACAGATTCAGAAGGTAAAACAATAACACAAATAGTCTAAATTATTCACTAATATTTTGTAATCATGTCATCCTACCTGGTTCGAGGCCTTGCTCGATATTTTGCAATCTCTAAAGTGATAAGTAGTTCAAAACCTTCTCCGCCCCCAAAAGTTGATGAGGTGGCTGAAGGCGTTAGCGCGTGGAACAAAAATATGCGCTGGCTCATTCCTTTTGTACAGGCTTCTGGATACCGTATTGTTATCGAGAATCCGAAATCACATGAAAAAATAGTCATTGACAAGGATACGAAAGATTTTCCACGTTTATCTTCTGCATGGTTAAAACGTTATGACAAGAATGAAATCTCTGAATGGATGGCTAGTGAAAAAGAAAAAGAGAATGTTCGTCGTAATGCAGAAGCTGAGGGGCGTAAACGTTTTGGAAATAGTTTTACCATTGATGAACAAGACAATCAATAGAAACAAACGTAGTAAGCCTTTTATTTTCCCCAATGACTAGATACGATATAAAAAAAGAAAGGGAGTTTCAAAGCATTCTACCCATAATGAAGGAACTCGGCTATGATGAACAAGGGGCTAAGAATCTCATAACCGATTCTGAAAGTCCAGACTTTCTTTTCAAGTTTGGAGACAAAACAGTGGGTATAGAAGTAATAGAGTGTCATCCAGAAATATCAAGGGGGAAAGGTGCTAAGAACCCCTTGGCTGCAGAGACAATAACAAGGGAGATTTGTAAGTATATAGAAGAATCACAAGATGCCAAAGGCGAAGTAGTAAACTATAGAATTGGATTCAATTTTGCACTCTTATTTGATTTGCAGAAAAGTAGTTTAAAGAGGCCAAAAAAAGAAAGTATTCAAGAAGAAGTCTACGCAGAGATGCAAAAGCGTATTGACAATGGCGATTATATCGATATTGGAGATGACACCCAGGAATTTCTCACAGAATGGGCCAAGCCTTATCATTATATAAGGGACATAGTAATTGACAAGCCACTGGAAAAGTCAATAGTAACATATTCCTATCCAGCAAGAGGTGCCACTACAATAGAGCATGAATTTGTTCTGAAAGCAATAGCAGAGAAAGAGGCAAAGATAACTTCCTATCAGAAAGAGAATCCTGGTATTAAGGACTTTTGGCTCTGCGTCAATATACCAATGGGAACTTATCGCACACTATATGGATTTGAAGGAATAACAATAGAGACGGTGTATGATAGAGTGTATCTAACAGATCGTACATGTGTTCGTATAAAATGAATCCCAATTATTCAATCTGTTAACTGCGACTGATATTCAACTCTTCAAATAACAATAGGAAGAGTTTATCACTTGAGAAGATTCCTACTGCTATTTCCTTCTAGCACTTGCATTTGTTGAATGGCAATCTGATTGAGTTTGATAAGTCTCTCGCTTTGTTGAACACCCTCGTTGATTAACACGGCGTTGATATTTTCCATGTTTGAGAGGCATATCAATTCATTGATAGTGGCATAGTCGCGAATATTGCCTTTCAATTCTGGATTAGCTTCTCGCCATTGTTTCGCAGTCATTCCAAACATGGCTACATTCAATACATCAGCTTCTTCAGCATAGATGATACTTGCCTGTGCCGAGGTTATTTCTTCAGGTATAAGATGGCTCTTGATGGCATCAGTATGAATATGGTAGTTAATCTTGGATAGTTCTCTCTTTGCTGTCCAGCCCAACATCTTCTGCTCTTCGGCTTTCAGTCGTTGGTATTCCTTCACCAACAGCAGTTGGAACTTAGGGCTTATCCACATGCCAAAGTGGTAGGCAATATCACGGTGGGCGTACGTGCCACCATATCGTCCTGCTTTGGAGAAGATACCAATGGCGTTAGTCTTTTCTATCCATGTCTTTACTGACAGAACAAAGTTGTTGCTGCCCGCCATATTTCTAAATGTACCGAATTCGGTACAATTAAAATTGGGATTATAGAGTATTTCCCATTCACCAAGGTACTCAATCGTACTTTTCAGACTGAGCCAACGGAAGATGATGTGCTCTTGCAACTGACTACGAGCCATATCGGTCAGCGAAATGTAGTCATCGTCATTGTGCGAAACGATGGTTATCTCCGTATTCTGGACATTAATCTTTGCCATAGGTAATCTATCTGTTATGAATTATGTGTGCAAAGGTAGTAAAAGAAAACGAAACACAAGAATAATCCGCATAAAAATCAGTAAAAGGACGTAGCCTAATACGCACTTTTCTGGCAAGTGCCACATAAGATGCCGCAGTCAGTTCAAAGGTGTTGAGCAAGCTCGAAAGAAAAAGATGTGAATAGATTTGGTTCTTTCAAAAAGAATGATTACCTTTGAGACTATGTCTCGAAGTTACTCTCGTTCGAAAATACTCAAATAAATATGGTGTTTTGCTCACTTATTCGTAACTTTGCACCCGATGATGGGCCGTTAAATTGGCTGGTGGCTCAGCGTCATGGGTTCTTTGAATGCAATTCATAGCAGAATGTGGAATTGAGTACGGTTGCCAATTCGTAACCCTGATTTTCCTCAATCCCCAGACTGCCTTTATATAAAGAAAGATTGCGAATTCTTACAAAGTTACGAAAAGTCGAGAGCAGAACAAAATAAACTTGTTTATTTTTTATGCCGAGGCGGAGTAAGTTCGGCGAAACCAGAGTTACGAAAAAAGGCTTGTAACAAACAAGAATTTTTCGAAGAGTAACGCAGAATGACTGTAAATAAAAGGTAAGATGGACCCGTTGGCGGAATTAATTTAAGTTGATAAATATGAGTAAAAAGTTGCACATATCGCTGATTTTTAGTAACTTAGTGGTGTTCAAAACATTAAGTCCAAACCATCGTATGTACAACCTTTATACAA
>Ga0256405_10001340_pt1 | contig 67876 bp, 74 predicted proteins | sample RumenRJG_02DNA_FD_189096 | JGI IMG/M metagenome (GOLD analysis project Ga0256405, IMG submission 189096) | Bovine rumen microbial communities from Lethbridge, Alberta, Canada - RJG_02 | ecosystem: Host-associated > Mammals > Digestive system > Stomach > Rumen | place: Canada: Alberta... | reverse complement strand
GGTGGCATGATTGACCGACGCGATTTTGAAGCCGAATGGAGCGTAGCGGAATGAGGCTTCAAAATCCTTCCTACCGCTCACTCATTTTGGGTGTTTCCCGACTGCACTTTTCTTGACAATTCCACTGGTTCAGCCGGGACGAAAGAAAAAACAAAAAAAGGACAAAAAGTTTCCTGTATAACCAATCACCGATGTCCCCCGAGTCTCGCCTGTCTTCTTGTTCGGTACGTCTGCTTCGCAGACGTGTCCGCCGGACACCTGTACCCTCTAAGACGGCGGGGGACATACATCCGTCGGCGGGGGCTATAATCCCCCTCCGACGGACGCAGGAACTAAAGTTCCCCGACGTTTGTTGACGGCGTCGCCTGCTCCAATCAAGCGAGCTTGTTGGAGCTTAGCTCCTTGTTTAATTCAACAATACCCTGTCTTCTGAATGCAGAGGACAGGGTATTGTTTGTTTTCACACGATGATGTAATCCCTGATTGGAACAGGGCAGATCAGTTTTTTGCCTTCAAACTGCTGTATGGCGGAAAGCTCTGATAATACAGGGGCAGAAGAAAAAACTTTACCAATAGTCTTTGACATCAGGCTGCAGCCGTTACAGTATACCGCCCTCCGGTAAAACCGGTATTTCGCAAAGTACCGGCAACAGACAGGGAGTAGCGGCGGCAGAAAATGAGAGATGCGTTACTCATGACAAAGGCGAAGGATACGATGCCGGCTGTAATCCTTAGTGATACCGTCATCGGTATAAAGCTCATACACGGTTTGCTTCGTGTCGTCAAAGGGGAGCAGCGTGAAGCAGTCTTCCTGCAAATCGGCAGTAGATTCTGCTGCAGGACACAGCGGCAGCAAGTGGTTCATGCGGATAAAGAGGGGAACTTCGTTCAGGGCTGCGTGAATATAATGAGTACCCTTTGGCAGTATTTCGGAATGAACGACTTCGGCGTTTCTGAAAAGCACAAAGCGCATATCCTCCGGCAGATAGACAAATCTTCCCACAGCGTTGGGCTCGTATACCGGCGCAGTCATGACGCTTTCTCCCACTAAAAGCTGGTCTTCCGTACGACGGGCAATGTCATCGTCGGGATAATCAAAGCCAAGGGGACGAAACAGCATTTCGTCGTTCAGGCAGGCCTTCATGTACTCACTGTATAGATACGGAATCAGCCGATAGCGCAGGTCGATAATTCCCTTGAAATCGGCAGTATCACCAAAGCTGTAGCACTCCTGAGAGCGTGTGCCGAAAGCGCTGTGATTACGCATCAGCGGCGTGAAAATACCGAAGGCAAGCCAGCGCAGCAGCAGGTCACGGGTACAGTTTGTGCCAAAGCCGCCCAGGTCGGCGCCGCAGTAAATAAAACCGCACATATTCAGCGAAGGCATCATTTTAATATTCAGCAGCAGATGTGACCACCATGACTGATTATCGCCTGTCCAGATTCCCCCGTAGCGGTGCATTCCGATATAGGAAGAGCGGGAGAACAGCAGAATGCGTTTGTCCGGTGACAGCTCGTCGAACGCTTCTCCGGCAGAGCGGGTCATCTGATATCCGAAAAGGTTATGTACTTCTTTGTGACAGATGCTTTGACCGTTGATGGTGTGATACATGGCTTCGTAGTCTTTCTGACGATTGGCAAGTCCGCCGGCTTTTCCCGAAAGCTCAAAGAACTTGTTGGAATCGTTGCAGGCAAAATCAAAGCTTTGCAGATACTCCACGGTTTCGGCAATTCCTTCGTCCGTATAGAACATGGCAGGCTCATTCATGTCGTTCCAGAAACCGTCAATACCGTCTTGGAGCAGGACCTCATACTTTTTTCCGAACCAGCGGCGTGCCTGCGGATTCAGAAAATCCGGAAAATGCGTTCTGCCGGGCCATACGCCTGCCACAAAGTCGGTGCCGTCCTTTTTCTTACAGAAATAACCCAGTTGTTTGCCTTCTTCGTAAATATCATAGCCGTCTTCGATTTTGACGCCTGCGTCAATGATGGGTACCAGATGAATTTGCTGCTGTTTCATCTCTTCCACAAATTGCGGAAAATCCGGAAAGCGCTCATGGCTGACGGTAAAATCCTTGTAGGCTTCCATATAGTCAATATCCAGATAAACGGCTTCCAGTGGAATGTGGTGCTTGCGGTAGCTGTTGACTACCTGACGGACGTCGTCGGCGGTATAATAGCTCCAGCGGCTCTGCTGAAAACCGAACGCCCATTTCGGAGCAATGTAGCTCTGACCGATGGCATGACGGAACTGTCTGACAATATCCTTACAGTCGGAGCCGTCGATGATATAGAGAGCGAAATCTGATACGGAAGGGGTAATGCGAAGCATATCATAGTCGGTGTAGCCGATGTCAAAGGTGACGGCAGCAGGGCAGTCTACAAAAATGCCGAAGGTTTGCTTGCCGCTGAGGAGCAGAAAATTATGTGCGCCGTACAGCGAGCGCTTGTCTTCGGTGTGATAGGGGTCATCGCTGTTAAAGCTCTCGTAGATATGGCCTCGTTTGTTAATGCCCCTGACAGCTTCTCCCAGACCATAGACGATATCATCTGATGACATTGTGCAGGAAAAAACGATTTTCCCGTCCTTTTGCAGCGCTTTGGCAAGATAAGGCAGCGCTTCCCGACAAGCCGGAACATCATTGATAACGGCTTCTGTGGGAAACGGACTTCCGTACAGGAATTTTCTGAGCATAGCTGATACTCCTTTCAACTCATAAAATGTAATAAAATCTATCGGTGCAAAGTCTTTACTGTTTGTCATTATAGCATAAAACGCACCCCTGAAAAGGAATTTATGTGCGAAAAAAAATCGGTATTTTTTTGTGGGTTTTCAACAACATTATCGCCTATCATCAGAAAAAAAATACAGCCTTCCGTTATTCCTCTGAGAACCCCTTCATGAACCCAAAGGTATAAAAGAAAGCTGAATTTTTTGCACATAATAACAGAAAGGCCCATTTCTATTATTTTTTGCACATATTATCTTACCGTAATTTATTGGAAATGTCAATAAATTTATTATAACATTTCCACAAATTAGAGTGAAAATAATCATACAGTATAACAAAAGTTCAGGCAATTCTTGTCAATACTTCCAATGATAACGAATGTAATAATATAAAATATATTTTTGAAAAAAAGTATTTTCTGTCAAAAAAAGGCTTGACACTAAAAAAATACAAATTGTTATTTTTTGATGACAAAAAGTTACAAATCGTTACAAATTGTTGCAGTGTTGAATTCTTCAAAAGGGTTTCCACCATTAAAACATTGATTTATTAACCATTTCAACATAGTTTTCAACACTTTTTAACGAACTTTTCCACTTTATTAACCGAGTTTTCAACATTTACAATCTGTATAATGTCAAATTATTTCTGCTGCCTTGAATAGATGAAGCGAAAAGGGTCAATGATTTGAATCATCTGAAAGTGCAAGGAGGAAGCCTGTTATGATAAAGGGGATCAATCACAGCATGATCGAGCTGCAGGAAACTGAGAATGAATACTATGAGAGGGCAATTCTGATTATCAGACCGGAATATGCGGCTGTTCAGCGTTCCGTACTTGAAAAAGAAGCGCTCCGTATGCTTCATGAGCTTGACGCTCCTTCGGTGATGCAGGAAAAAGAGAAGCCGTGGAAGCAATGGCTGCTGCGTGGCGGTTTGCTGCTTCTGGGCGTACTGCTGGGGTGTTCGTTTCAGCTCTGGTAATACAGAAATACTTGCAAAAAGCGTCGCACAAGTGCAGCGGTTGAGAATCAATTTCGGCAGCCGCCGTGAAAAAACGGAAATATCATCAGGCTGACAATTACAGAGGCTGAGGCTCAGCGCCGATAATCATGATAAAACAGTGATGTTCCGGCTGAAAGCGGCATAGTATTGACAAGAATATCTTGCCGATACGGAGATGATGCGTTTGTCGTGGAGAGTGCTGCTGTATATAACAGCCCAGTTTGTATGCGGCTTTGTGCTGCATATCGCTTACGGTTGTTCGGGAGGCGCCTCATGGAGTTTGTTGATTTCCGGCGTAAACAACAGCCCGTGGGAGTGGACAAAGCCGTTTGTGTTGGTATATCTGTTCTGGAGCTTTATCGAAATGTCCTGTCACCGTCCCCATTTGCTGCATTACGTCAGCATCAGAATCCTTTCGGCTCATTTATTCTTGCTGCTTTCACTGACAGCTCTCAGTATTATGCGGCTTTTCGTCAACGATGAATGGGCATATTGCAGCATGATCGGTGTGTGTCTTTGTGCGGCAGAAACGGCAGGCTGGATCGGGTATGACAAAAAATGCCGGTTTGAACTGCTGATCGTACCGCTGCTGATTTCACTGGGACTATTGTTTTTTTCGCTGCTGTTCTGTACGCTGTATCCGCTGCCGTTGGGAATTTTTTACTGAGAAACTGCTGTGATACGCACTAAAGAAATGAATCCGTATTCAGAATCTGAGAACCGAAAGCATACGATTCTGCCTTCTGAACGCTGCTTTGAAAAGAAGCTTCGCATAAATCGGCGGTTTCGGGAAAGGAGTGCGAGGTTTACGGGGTACAGCGCTGCCGCAGGCAGAAGAAACCGCCGAGCCGACAGGCGAAACAGTAAAAGTCCATTTTTTTCCGGAAAAGTTTTTTCCCCATGTAACCGCCTCGACAAAAATGATTTTACTGTTCTGTTTGAACATTTGGTTGACTTTATTCTATGTGAATGTTATGATGATAACAAAGACTGACGATAGCATAGGAGGAAGCCGGCATGAAGAGAGCAGGCATAGTAGTGCGGATATTGATCATAATCGTTTCGGTAATGATGATTTTGTGGTGCGTCAATTCAAGAATCATCAACATCGGCAGTGTGACCGGCGTGGCTGTCTTTGCCGTTGTCGGAATATGTGCCGCTTTCTGGAGCAAAATCAGCGCATGGCTCAGAAAAATCCGGAAAAAGAACGGGCTGAAGGTTCTGACAAATATAGCGGCAGTTCTGTTGGGGCTGGCTGTCCTTTACGTCGGCACGGTACTTTGTCTGATGACGGCGTTTGCCCTGAGAGCGCCTGCGGAGGAAGCTACGCTGGTGGTTTTGGGGTGTCAGGTGAACGGCAGGAATCCGAGTCTGATGCTCAGACGGAGAATTGATGCGGCGTATGAATATCTTGTCAGCCACCCGCAGGCAAAGTGTGTGCTTTCGGGAGGACAGGGCAGTAACGAATTGATCAGTGAAGCGCAGTGTATGTATGAGTGTCTGACAGAAAAGGGAATAGCAGGTGACAGACTGCTGAAGGAGGATAAGTCTTCTAATACAGAAGAAAACATCAGATTTTCATGCAGACTGATTGAAGAACAGCATCTGAATCCGGAGCTGGCGATTGTCACGGACGGTTTTCATGAATTCCGGGCAGCCATGATTGTTGAAAGCAACGGATATCACTGCGGTGCTGTACCTGCCGCCACGCCTCTTTATCTTGCCGCTAATTTTACCATTCGTGAGGTGCTGGCGGTAACCGCCCGGTTTATGGGCTTTTCTAATGGCTGATCGTGCCAAAATTGCGAAAGACTATTGACATATCCGCCCAAAATATAGTATATTATGTGTGGGGATAGCTTACCGCAGATTGGTGAGCTGTTGATTGTGCATTTGCCGTAAAAAACGGAGTGTACGGTGGTTTGTTGTATGATATTGTGATCCTTCCCTCTGACGGTACGCTCAGAGGGATTCTTTTTAACTCGGAGCAAAGCCCGATGTAAGCTCGCTTAACATCGGCTGCATTGATCCAACCTCACCGCAGGAGCTTTAGCTCCTCGGTGATTGGTTATAGGAGAAAGGGCTTTTGGAATGGACTGACAGGATAACGCAAATGACGGGTCAGTCCCCGGAAAGTGAGATACGGTAGTTATGAAAAAAGGTATATGGTTTGTGATACTGACCCTGTTGCTGACAGCGGCAGTGATTGTGGTGCCTGCGGTACAGTCTTCGCTGACAGAGCACCGGCAGTCGGGTGAGACAGAAGTAGAAAAATCAAAAAATAAGATCGTACAGGAGTCTGACGACAGTTCTTCCGTACAAAAGGACGACCGTCAGAACCTGAAGGACGACCACGTGACGTATCTTGTGCTGCTGCAGGAACCTTCGCTGGTCGAAACCCTGCTGTCTTCAGGGACAAAATATACATCTGTCAGGGAACTGATTCTTTCCGCACAGGGAAAAAGCCGTGCGGATGCTGTGAAAAAGAGTCAGGCGGTCGCCAAAGCGAGTATTACCAAGCTGGTGCCGCAGGCGGATTTCAGCGGCAGCAGATCGTATTCGGCACTGCTGAACGGCATAACGGTAAAGGCTCCCGAAAGTACCCGTGAAAAGCTTGAAAAGATCAGCGGCACGGTGGCAGTTTATCGTATAGAAGACGAATGGTATTTTTTTGATGAAGAAAGCAGTATGCCGGATTTGGAAGAAAGCGCCGATGACGGTGACAGACCATCCGGAGAAGTCAGCGCCGATGACGGTGACAGACCATCCGGAGAAATCAGCGGCGGTGAAGCTGACAGCATGACGGAAGAAGAAAACGGCGGTGATGAAAAGACCGAACCGGTATATCCCAACGGACAGAAGCTGTCTGAAGCATACCGCAGACAAACCGATACCGATGGAGAAACGGCGCAGCGCTTTCAGGGGGAAGGCGAGCTGATTGCGGTATTGGACAGTGAATTTGACGTGCAGGACGAGGCGTTTTCCCGCTTGCCGGAAAATCCGGTTCTGTCAAAAGAAAGCGTCCGTTCAGTATCCGAGCATCTGAAACTGAACATAAAGGAAGAGCTCAGAGGAGAAGACTGTTTTGTCAGCGCCAAGATTCCTTTTGCTTATGACTACGGGGAAGATGACGGAGAACCTTACGATTATTCGCTGCTGCACGGAACAAAAACAGCTTCCATCGCAGCGGGCAGTTACGGTCAGGAAAACGGGAACGGTTATCAAGGGATGGCGCCGCAGGCGCAGCTTGCCTTGATGAAGATTGCTTCCGGAAGAAACGAGGCGGGCAGAATTGTCGTTCAGACGGACGCCATGCTGGCGGCTCTGGACGATGCAGTCAAGTTGGGTGCGGACGTTATCAGCCTGAGTGCCGGCAGTTATGAGCTGCCTGCCGAGAGAGAACTGTACCGGCTTGTTTTCGCAATGCTTCGTCAGGCAGGCATCAGCGTTGTGCTTTCCGCCGGTAACGGCGGCAGTGAAGCACGGCCTGCCGGAGATATTTTTTATGCAGCGGACAATACGCTGACGGCAATGGGGGAGGTTGTCGCTGCCGGTTCGGTACAGGGCAGTTATGAAGTGAAGCATTTCATTACGCTGCAGAACAAAAAAATATATTACCGCAATCTGACCCATCAGGCTTTGGCGGATAACATACAGTATATGCAAGCAGTGGGCAGTATCCTGAACAGTGAATTTGAGCAGGAACAGTTCAATGAGTATTATTACCTGGAAGAATTTACGGATAAAACCGTACTGCACGAGTCGGATATCAGCGGCAAAACCGTGATTCTGAACGTGGAAGACAAGCTGCCGCCGGAACGGTTCTGGAAGGAGCTTTCGGAGAAAGGGGCTGTGGCTGCCGCATTGACATCACTGCCGGAGCAGCCTCTGCCGGGAACGCTTCCGGAACTGCCTGTGATAGTAACGGAGGGGAAATGGAACAGTCTGCTGGCGCAATATCCTTCCGGAACCTTTGAAATTGATACGACAGATGACATAAAGGAAAGAAAAACAAGGACAGTATCGCAGTTTTCTTCTTACTGCGGTTCGGAGCATCAAAAAATTGGAGCAAGACTTCTGACTGTCGGCGAGGACGTTTATACAGGGGTCAGTCATACGGCGGATAAGCTGCTTACCGGAACGTCTGCCTGTGCGCCGGGAATAGCCGGGGCATTGGCATCAGTAAGGCAGTATCTGACGGAAACCGACAGTTCGCTTTACGGCGAGGAGCTGATGAGGACGGCACAGGCGCTGCTGCTGTCTGCTGCAGCGCCGATGACTGCCGGTAATGAAGACGGACAAGCTTTGTATGCATCGCCAAGGGTACAGGGCTTCGGAATGCTGCAGACGGAAAAGGCGCTGCAGGCACAGGCGGTTGTGCTTCATGGTGACGCCCTGCAAGGGGTGACGCTGGAGGACAGCCCGACAGGAGAGTACACCTTCAGCTTTGTGGTGCGTAATCTTTCCGATGATTCCGTAACGTACCGTCTTTCTTATGCATTGCAGACAGATAGTGTCAAAGACGGTGTTAACACCTTGCGCCCCCGCTCGCTGAAAAACGGTGCGGCTGTGGATTTCTTTGTAGAGGACAGACCTGCCGAAAATCTGACCCTTTCAGCAGGCGCTGTGACAGAGGTACAGGTTACCGTTCAGCTTCAGAATCATACGGTGCAGGAACTGAAAGACAGTTTTCCGAACGGCTGCTTCGTAGACGGCTATGTGTTTCTGACGCCGTCAAAGGGTTCTGCGCTGAATCTTCCGTTTACAGGCTTTTTGGGTGAACAGTCGGCAGTGTCTCCTTTTGACAATACCGTTTATGACTATCAGCCTTCTGTAACCGGACTGAAGGGCAGTCTGGCGGCGGTAGCTTATCAGAATGGCACCTATCGCTACTGTTCTCTGGTTCAGCAGGAAGACAGTATTCTGTTTTCCAGAGACGCCGTCAGAACCGTACAGGACGACAGCAGCTACGGCCTTTCCTTTATTCTGCCGGATTTTTATACACTGCGGAATACTTATGATCTGACGCTGAGTATCAGCGATCAAAACGGAAAACAGCTTTTCAGCGAAAATGTCGGAGATGTTTCCTGTTATCGTGAATCCTATCGCCGCCCATTTGAAAAGTTGACGGACGGCAATAAGCGGCTTCGTGAATTTTTTCAGAAGCTGACGCCCGGTAAGTATAAATATGAAGTGAAGGCAAGCGCCATGCAGTGGGACGGCAGCCTGTCAGGACCGTATGTGCAGTCATATATGGTGACTGTCGATGAGGAAAAGCCGACGGAGCTTTCGGCTGAAACATACCGCAGGGACGGCAAAACCTATCTGGAGCTGAAGGCTGCTGATCAGAGCGGCATACAGTATTTTGTGCTGTATGCTACGGCGTATGATAAAAAGACCGGTCAGTATCATTATATAGACAGTCTGGACAGAATGATAGAAGCAGGATATCTGAACAGCAATGCGTATGTATTGCTGGACAGCCGTCAGGACGAAGACGGTTCCTATGTTTTCCGGTATGATATTACTGAGCTGCAGAAGGAGCTGGGAACGCTGGTTGTCAGCACGGAAACATGGTCTTCCGACAGCTCCGACAAGTGCATTGCCTATAAAGCGGTGGACGGAGCATATCATTCTTCTTCTGTCAGAACTGCCGATACCATCGTTTACGGCACGGCAAAATTTATCTTTACCGATCAGAACGGCAATCCTGCTCAGGGTATTACTGTCAGCATCGGCACACAAAGCGCTGTCACCGATGAGAACGGCTGTGCTCAACTGCAGAAGCTGGAGCCCGATTATTACAATGCCTTATTCTCCTGCAGAGAGGAGGATTACAAGCTGCCCCGGCAGAGCTGTCTGGTATCCATCGGCAAGGATCATACAGCTTTTGAAGCAAAACTGACAGTAACGGCGCTGAAGGAATATGTTCCGCCGGCGCAGACAGGTACAGATGAACAGGATACTGCGGAACACCGTGCCGGTTCGGCAGAGGGTGAGAAGCCTGACGAACCGTTTTATGCGGTAACTTTCGTTACGATATTGCTGACGGTATGTATCATCTCTTTCCTGTTCCGCAAGAATCTGAAAGCCAGGCACAGGGACTGACGGCTCTCTCCGCAGAATCAGACAGTATAAAAAATTAGTTGTTGACAACGGATACGAATTGCGTTTTAATATAATGTAGAAAATAGTCGGAAGCTGTATTCTCATGAGAGGAACGGAGGAACAGAAATGATATATGTATTTTTAGCGAACGGTATGGAAGAGATAGAAGCCCTGACGCCGGTAGACGTATTGAGAAGAGGCGGGGCAGAAGTGGTAACGGTGGGGATCGGCGGAAAAACCGTTACAAGCTCTCATCATATTACGGTAAGCGCCGATATCGCAGAAGATGAGCTGACGGACTTTTCGGGTACAGAAGCGATTGTACTGCCCGGAGGAATGCCCGGCACGCTGAATCTGGAAGCCTCTGAAACAGTGCAGAAGGCGATAGCTTATTGCGCCGGAAAGGGTCTGATCATTGGTGCGATCTGCGCTGCTCCCTCTATACTGGGTCATGCAGGGCTGCTGCAGAATAAAAAAGCCGTGTGCTTTCCGTCTTTTGAAGGAGAACTGAAGGGCGCTGTTCTCAGCGAAGAATATGTATGCCGTGACGGCAACATCATTACTGCCAAGGGTATGGGTGTGTCTTTGGACTTCGGACTGGAGCTGCTTGCAGCAGTAAAGGACCGTGAGGTATCCCAAAAGGTAAGGAATGCTGTTCAATGCCGATAAGGAATACCAAAGAAGAAAAGAATTGCCTGCGGACAAAATTCAGGAGTATCAGGCGCAGTATTACCGGAGAAGAAAAGAAAAACCGTGATTTCTGCATTTTCAAAAAGGTAGTGTCACTGTTTCAGTATAAAAAGTCGCCGCTTTTGTTGACCTATGTATCAAAGGACGAAGAGGTGGATACGTTCATGCTGATTAAAAGGGCATGGAAGGACGGCAAAAAGGTGGCGGTTCCCAAATGTATAGACGGAACCTGTGAGATGGATTTTTATTACATTACTTCGTTTGACCAGCTTGAAAAAAGCAGCTTTGGTGTGCTGGAACCAAAAACGGAGGAATGCGTCAGACTGACAGACAAGCCTGCGGACAGCTTTTGTGTTGTACCGGGCATGGCGTTTGACTGTCAGGGCTTTCGTCTGGGCTACGGCAAAGGCTATTACGACAGGTTTTTGTCCGATTATGAAGGCTTTACGGCAGGAATATGTTACAGTGACTGTGTAAAATGGAGCCTGCCCAGAGGCAGGTATGATAGGCCGATAGCCATGCTGATCACAGAAAAGTATTTTCGCAGGATCAGGACTTCCAAGGAATAAAGGAGGATTTTCTCGCATGAGTGATGAGCTTGAGAGAAAACGACAGGAAAAAATAGCAAATTTCAAACTGAATATCAGCGATGAGGAAGAAACTCAGACAGAGCTGAGCAGCACTACTTCGGAAGAAGAACAAGCGTCTCCTGATGAAGCGCCTGTGACAGAAGCAGTACAGGCGGAGGAAAGCTACCCTCAGAATGACGAACTGAACAGTTACAGTGCACTGCCTTCCGCAGACGGCGCAGAGCCGGATAAGCAGAGTATGAAGCGGGCAAGGAAAATCGACAAAAAACGCCGCAAAAAAAAGGCAAAGAAAAACAGAGTGATTTTCCGGCTGGTGTGGCTTGCCATGATACTGTTTGTGTCAGTCATGATCGGTGAGTTTGCTATGGTAGGCGTCAACGATATGTTTGGCGTGGGCAGAGAACAGGAAAAAAAGGTAACGGTTACCATACCACAGAATGCAGATATTGATACCATTACGGACATTCTGTATGAAAACGGTGCCATCAACAATAAATGGTTCTTCAAGCTGTATGCAACCATGACAAAATCCACAACGGGCTTTACGCAAGGAACGTTTGAGGTGGCGACCAATAAGGATTATCAGGCGCTGATTAACTATATGCAGTCGGATATGAACCGTACCGACGTTGTGACCCTTCGCTTTACGGAAGGTATGTCGCTGAAACAGTATGCAAAGCTGCTCGAAAAAGGAAAAGTCTGCAGCGCTGACGACTTCCTGAAAGCGTGCAACTCCGATGATTTTGACGAATATGAGTTTATCGGCAGTATCTCTAACCCCGAGAAACGGTCTTATAAGCTGGAGGGATATCTCTTCCCGGATACTTATTATTTTTATGTAGGCGAAAAGGTAGATACGGTCATTGAAAAATTCCTTGCCAACTACCGCAGAAAAGTATACGCCAAGAAATCCCGTGTTGTCGGCTATGACAAGAAGATGACGATTGCAGAACGGGCGGAAACGATCAATATGACCATGGAGCAGGTTCTGACGCTGGCTTCGCTGATTCAGGCAGAGGCTGCCGACAAGGAAGATATGTATATGATTTCTGCAATTCTGCATAACCGACTGGCAACGATTCCGAATGAAGGTATGAATGAAAACGGTGAAGGCGGTCTTGATAAACTGCAGCTTGACTCCACCAAGTATTATCCCTATACTTCCAATGAGGATATTCCGCTGAAGGAGAGAGCAACCTTTAAGAGTACCTACAATACCTACAACATTATCGGACTTCCCCCGGGACCGATCTGTAACCCGGGATTGGAGGCAATTGAAGCAGCACTGACAGTAGGCGAAACAGATTATTACTACTTCTGTCACAAGTCTGCAACCGAAAATGAAGCGGCCGTTTCATACTATGCGAAGAATATTGAAGAACATAACGAAAATCTGAAAAAAGCAGGTTTACAGTAATTCTGCAGCTTTTCACAGGGACTTTTATACGAGAGTCCCTGTTTTGTTTGTCATTATACGGATACGATTCTGTCACATATCACCCGAAGAACCTGAAATAATAACAGACATTCCGTATCTGACGGTAGAGTGTTTCAAACTCTGCTGATGATGGAGTATTTCGCTGCCTGCGGGCAGCGAGTCAGTGGGGCTTTTGCGTAAAAGCCCCCCGACACCCCCGAAAACGTTGATGAAAGACTCTTTGTAACATTAACGCTCAATATACATCATTGGCATGGTGAAGTGAGTGCACGAGATGAACTTGCACTTTCAGAGAAAACAGCCACAAGCAAGTTGTCAGGCTTGTGGTGGCAGAATGTCTTACTGGCAGCGGAATAGAAGTGACAAATCCTCATTAAGTAACAGCGGACTCGTCCGGTGCGGTCACGCACATAGCAAGCACGGTGAAGTGAGTGCATGAGATGAACTTGCACTTTCAGAGAAAACAGTCACAAGCAAGTTGTCAGGCTTGTGGTGGCAGAATGTCTTACCGGCAGCGGAATAGAAGTGACAAATCCTCATTAAGTAACAGCGGACTCGTCCGGTGCGGTCACGCACATAGCAAGCACTGTGAAGTGAGTGCATGAGATGAACTTGCACTTTCAGAGAAAACAGCCACAAGCAAGTTGTCAGGCTTGTGGTGGCAGAATGTCTTACTGGCAGCGGAATAGAAGTGACAAATCCTCATTAAGTAACAGCGGACTCGTCCGGTGCGGTCACGCACTCACGCACTCACGCACTCACGCACAGTGTTCATAAATCGTACATAAAATTTTAACAAATTGATGTTTAGTATAGCAAGAAAACTATGATAGAATGTATGAGTATAGCTGTATACTTTGTAGAATCGAACAAACTGCAAACACAACGGATTCTTGGGGGGCAAAGAAATGGAATCATATTCTCAGCTTTATACAAAAAAAATCGTGGATTCAATTATCCATGGTCTGGAACAGAAGCACAGCAGTATTCTGTTCGTTAAACATTATAATACGCTAAACGTACCGATTGATGATATACAGGAAGCTGTCAACAGAAGCAGTCTACAGATAGAACTGCTGTATCACGAGTTTTCTGCGTCAAGAATGCAGGAAGCTTATGAGCCTTTTCTGGGCTGGATCAAACAGATTTATTTCAAATTCTATTATCATGTTCCGGTGTCTGAGCTGCTGGAAAAAGCAGGCGTTTATTATCTTTCCCGTTCGGTACTGGAAAGCTATATCCTGACAGGCAAGTGCGTTCGTACAGAGGAAATGCTGGCTGTCGAAACAGATTATGAGCTCAGCCGTTTTGCGGATTCTTTAGCCGATCTGTTTGCTTATGTTTCCAGGGAACACACGCTGTTTCTGGTGCTGAACCGCTTGCATCTTGCTGAAAATTCCACGCTGACATTTCTGACGAAATTTATCAGTAAAACGTATAACAATATTTCTTTCCTGGCAAATTATAACGAAGCTTATGTGGTTCCGTCCTATACACAGTTAAGATGGTCGGCGCTCGTCCGCAAAATTGAGGATATGAACTATATGCTGGACTGGAATGTGCAGGACGCTCAGACCGATATCAATATTACAGAAAGCTTCGATCCTGTCATGGCGGAGTTTCCGAATTATCTGATTCTGATCAATAACATGATTCAGACCGTTGCCATCAAACAGGCATTGTATTATCTTAAAATACTATATAATAAGATGACGACAGAAAAGGTGACGATCAGCGCTAAAAACAGGGCAAGGTTTTTTACACTGTATGCTATGGCGTCTTTGTATGATAAAAATATTTCACAGGCACAGATGATGTGCGGCAAGCTGAAAGACGTCAATTCACGGCACCCTAATCTGAAATATACCTTCAAATACCATTATATTCTGGCGCTTTGTCAGAGCTTTGAAGGACAGCGAAGTCTTGCCAAAACCAACTGCGATGCCTGTACTGTCATTGCAGAAAAAATGGCTTCTCCCAAATATCAGTTTCTGGCGCAGCTTTTGTTCTATATCTATTCGCTGGACGGCTGGAACAATACCTATCGTTGGGACAGAAAGTTTGAAGGACCGGAGATTGACGCTTTTGCTGTCAAAGCAATGGAATATAAAGCCTATAATCATTTAGCGCATATATTATTTTTTGGCTGCGGCAACGAAAAAGAAAACTTTATCAACGACAGCCTGACCTGCGAGGATACCAAATACTTCAAAAAAGCAATGGAACTTGCGAATATGCTGAACAATGAACGGCTGATCATTGCTGCATGGCGCAAAAATGTGTTTATGGCACAGGGTTACGGCTGCTTCGGGTTTGTTGACTATTATTACAAAAAATGTCTGGAAATTATCGAGCGGCAGAATAATCCCATAGATGAAGCGAGTATTTATAACGGACTGGGCTTTAACAGAATCGTCAGCGAGCAGTTTACGCTTGCCAATGATTATTTTAACAAGGCACTGAACATTTTCTTTGCCAAAAAGAAATATTATTTTGTGGCGGAAACGCTTTACAACATGGCTACCAATGCGATTCTGGCAGATAACTATGAAACCGCTTACAATCATCTGAACAGTTGCATTAAAATTTTGCGTTCCATCAAAAAGCACCGTATGAATATCTGTAATATGTCCAAGGTATACGGAATGCTGGCATACTGCAGCTATAAAATGGGAATAGACTACAATGCGCATTTTTATCTGAATAAGATGGAAAGAGTCCTTCATCATATCCTCAAGCCCGAGGGAGAGCCGAACTATTTCCTGTGGGACGATGATATGTTTTTCTATTACTTCATCTGCGGCTTGCTGGAAAAAACGGACAACGTACCGCTGGCTCAGGAATATTTTGATAAGGCGCATTATCATATGCTGCGCTCTGACGGTTTGCAGTTTTTTGTGTACACTATGTTTGCACTGGAACAGGCGGATTTGTATGAGCGGCAGAATCTGCCTGAAAAAGAAAAGGAAATATTGGAAGCCTGTATGGATTTTTGCGCTTCAAAAGGCTATAAGCATAAAGAAGAAATTATTTTTGCCAGACTGCATAAGCAGGCGATGATCATGAAGTATGTTCCGCTGCCGCTGACCGACATCAACAAGTATCAGATTGAAGAGCTGGCGCAGCTTGGTGAGATGGAAATGATGCTGGCTGATAAAACAAAGGGCATTGATTTTCTGGTTGCATGGCAGGAACTGATTAATAAAGAAAACTATACCGCAGAAGATGTGATCGGTAATTCTCTGACGATGATGCAGAATAACTATAATCTGGACTGTATCTTTTACGTTGAGATTGTCAATAAGCGTCCCGTGCTGCGTCACGTCTGCGGAGACAAAACCCTTGATGAGGAACAACTGGAGGTTATCACGGGATATCTGACAAGGCATAAAAAGGAATTTGTTGTCTCAAGATATGACCGTGAGTTTTATGAGCTGTCGGTATTTGTGTCTGCTCTGGGCGTGAATAATATCGTGTCCTTTGGCTGTGTTCCGCTGTCTGTGGACGATGAGCTGACCGGGTATATTATCGCTGCCATTGAGCTGCATGATAATATGACTAATAATATTACGTTTCTTGACGTTAACGATATTACGATCTTCAAGTTTGCGCTGCGGCAGTTGGCAGATACACTCTATCGTCTGAAGGCAAGAGATGAAATCAGTCAGATGAACAAAAAACTGCAGCAGAGCGCCGTGACGGATCTGCTGACAGGACTGCTGAATCGTCAGGGCTTTGCCAAGGAAGTCGGAGATTATGAAGCGGCTGTCAAAAAGGGCAAAAAGCAGGATACCTGCGCTACCGTGCTGTATATGGATCTGGATAACTTCAAGATTTGCAACGATACGTTTGGCCATGCCGTGGGTGACGTTATATTGAAAGCGTTTTCACGGCTGTTCGAAAAGGTTGCCGGTGACAGAGGCTACGTCGTGCGGTATGGCGGAGACGAGTTTTTGATGATTCTTCCGGGGCATACGCTGCAGGAAGGCATTGAAGCCGCCAGACAGATTTATCAGGAAATAGACCGGGCAGATAACTTTATCGGAGAGATAGAGAAGGCTGTGAAAGGCACGGTCACTGTTTCGGACGATCACCGGGTTTCGTGTTCCATCGGTATTGCGTCTATGGACAGCTATAATCGTGAAGCGATGGATATAGCGCTGAAGCATGCGGACACCAAGCTGTATGCTGTCAAAAAGAGCGAAAAATCCAATTACAGCGCATGGACGGAAAAGTAAAACAGGCACATTTTTCTCCCCTCTGTGTATTGTGTATACAGGGGGGATTTTATGCTCATAAAAAAGAAATCCGCACGCAAAAGGTGCAGAAGATTTTTGAAGATAACGGCTGTCTGCCTGCTGCTGACAGCACTGTTTTTTGAGCTGCGCCTGAAGCCGGTAACGGAAGCGGTTGCCGTAACGCAGGCGCAGGCAATGGCTACGGAACTGATGAGTGCCAGCGTCAGCGAGGTGCTGACGGAATGGAACGTCACCTCGGAACAGTTGGAAACAGTGACCTACGGCAAGAGTAATGCGGTTACCTCTATACAGTCGGATGCGGTGCTGAACAATCGGCTGAAGGAGGAAATCACCCTCAGAATACAGCAAAAGCTGTCCGGTATCAACAATCACCGTATTGACGTCCCTTTGGGAACAATGATCGGCGGAGAGCTGCTCAGCGGACTGGGACCTTCTTTTCCGGTGTTCATCTCCCTGTCAGGCAACGTCCGGACCGATTTTGAAAGCAGTTTTGAACAAGGCGGTATGAACCAGACGGTGCATAAGCTGTCGCTGCACATACTTGCACAGGTGGATATCATCATGCCGTCCGATACCGTTTGTGCAATGGCAGAAACGTCGGTACTGCTGGGAGAAACGGTGATTGTGGGAGAGGTACCTTCGGGAATGCTGATGCACAGCGCCTATCAGGAATAAAAAGGAATGGTAGAATTATGGAAGTGAAATTTAAGAAAAATACGGCGATTCTGAAGCTCTCAGACGGCTTTGATCTTGCCAACACATTTGAATGCGGGCAATGTTTCCGGTGGAACCGGGAGCCGGACGGCGCCTATTGCGGAATCGTGCGGGACAGAGAAGTTCGCCTGATACGGCAGGACGATTGTATTGTGATCGAAAACTGTACGGAAGAAGATTTTGATGCCATCTGGAAGTCATACTTTGATCTGGATACCGATTATGGGGCGATACGCAGAATGCTGTCTGAAAAAAGTCCGTCACTCAGGCGGGCAGTTGACAGTATTGACGGTATCCGTATACTGCGGCAGGACCCTTGGGAAGCATTGTGCTCCTTCATTCTGTCACAGAACAATAACATACCCCGAATCAGGGGAATTATCACAAGGCTCTGCGAAGGCTTCGGAGAACCCTGCGGCAATGGTTATCGTTTTCCCGCAGCCGATACGCTGGCAGGACTGACAGCAGAGGAACTTGCGCCGCTGCGGGCAGGTTTCCGTGCAAAGTACATTTTGGACGCCGCACGAAAGGTTGCTTCAGGAGAAGTGAAGCTTACGGCGCTTTATACAGCGCCCATAGAAGATTGCCGGCAGCAACTGATGACAATATATGGCGTCGGAAGTAAGGTGGCGGAGTGTGTGCTGCTGTACGGTCTGCACCGGACAGAAGCGTTTCCGGTAGATGTCTGGATGAAAAAAGCGCTGTCCGGTGAATTTTCGGATATTTCCGTTCCGGAACTGGGAGCTTATGCCGGCATTGCACAGCAGTATATTTTTCATTTAACTCGGAGCAAAGCCCGATGAAAGCTTGCTTAACATCGGCTGCGACGAGGCAACCTCACCGCAGGAGCTTTAGCTCCTCGGGGTTTCAGTGGGGGATTATAACCCCCACTGAAAGTCCGAATGGCACCCGCCGCCTAAGAGGGTGCGGGTGTCCAGTGGACACCTCTGCGAAGCAGAAGCACCGACCGAGCCGGCAGGCGAGACCCGGGGGACATCGGTGATTGGTTATATGCGAACCAATGAAAAAGCATAATGCGAATTTTTTCTGAATCGGCAGAGGAATCTGAAAGCAGCGATGCTCAGCATTCACAGATGACTCAGGGAAAGAAGATAACGTCAGAGTTCTTTTGTTGAACAGCTTTACCGGCAGAACCTGCCTTTCGTGATGCAAAATGCTTTGCCGGTTTTCATCGGCTGCTAAAGTAATAAAAACCGCATACTGTCCGTTCACCGTATGAAGTGGAAGGGGCAGTATGCGGTCTGTTGTTATGCGGTTGTCAGGTTGTTGAAGCGAGGCGGTAAAGCGCTGACTTTGCCATGTGAATTGTTCAGGCAATCAGCCGCCGAGTGCGATCATTTTATCAATACATTTGCGGGCTTTTTTCAGCGTATCAGGATCAAGCAGGATTTCTTCTCCGCCGGTGCCGTTACAGCAGTCCAGTACATCTACCAATGTGGTTGCTTTCATGTTTTCGCAGAGAAGGCTTTTGGAAAGCGGATAAAAACGCTTGTCCGGACACATATACTGCAGATGCTCCACAATGCTGTTTTCTGTGCCGATAATAAATTCCTTTTTGTCGGATTTGACGGCGTAATTCATAATGCCGCTGGTGGAACCGACGTAGTCCGCAGCTTCCGCCACGGCAGGAATACATTCCGGGTGAACCAGCAGTTCAGCGTCAGGGTGCAGCGCTTTTGCTTCCTTTACATGACGCACCGTTACCGCAGCATGAACAGGACAGCCGCCCTGCAGCAGCTTGATGTTTTTATCGGGCAGCTTTTCTGCCACAAAGGCGCCCAGATTACAGTCCGGAATAAAGAGAATATTGCTGCTCTCCAGCTTGCTGACAATTTCTACCGCTGAGGAAGAGGTGACGCAGACGTCACAGACGGTTTTTAATGCGGCAGTGGTATTAATGTACGCTACAACCGTATAGTCAGGAAACATTTCTTTCATCTGAAGAATCTCTTCCTTGCCGAACTGCTCCGCCATCGGACAGGCCGCTATGGGACTGGACAGGATTACTTTCTTTTCGGGAGAAAGAATTTTGACGGTTTCTGCCATAAACCGGACGCCGCACATCAGAACGGTCTGGTTTTTTGCGGTTGCCGCCATTTTACTCAACGCATAGGAATCGCCTGTAAAATCGGCGATTTCCAATATTTCTCTCGCCTGATAGCTGTGGGCAAGAATGCAGATGTCCTTTTCTTTTTTCAGACGAAGTATTTCGTCCTGTACTTCCTTAACTGTCATGTTGATCAACCGTCTTTCTGTTATGTGGTGTGGTTTCTTGAATGGATAATATGTCAAGTATAAAGCGAATTATGTCAAGTATGCTTGACATAATGTGCGCTATATGATAGAATTAAATCGTTCATTCAAACGAACAGGATTATTCTGTTTTGCGAAAAACCGATTTTGGTGCTCCGCAGATGGGGCAGACCCAACTGTCCGGCAATTCCTCAAAGGGAATCAGCGGATCGGAATAGTCGAATTTACAGATGGAGCAGGTGTGTTTTTCGGATTTTTCTTCTTCCTCCGGAATGTAGGTAGGAGCAAACTTCGGAGACTTGCCCTTGATAACCTTGGTATAGAACTCATAGGTCATAGGCTTGCCCTTGATTGCTTCACTGCCGGCAACCGGTTCGGCGATGAAGATAGTGTGGGTAACGGTTTCTACAGAGTGAACCACCTTGCACAAAAACCAGCAGCAGATGTCCTCCTGAATAACGGGAGCGCCCTCCTGCAGAATTTTGTGCCGCACGTTCCGCAGCTTGTTGCCGTCACGGCCGGAATTAAAGCCCAGCGCACCAATGACGGCGCCTGAGGTATTTTCTGAAAGAACGCTGACAGTGAACATACCGCTTTGTTTAATGCATTCATTGGTATAATTGCTATGATTAATGCTGACGGCAATGGTCATGGGATAAGACGAAATCTGTATCACGGTATTGACGATACAGGCATTCGGAGCAACAGCTCCCTTTGCACCGACAGCGAACATTCCGTATGACAGGGTTGTCAGAATCTTATCATACATACAGCGAACCCCCTCTTTTTTTCATACCATCATCATACCACATCTTTCGGTATTTTACAAGAAGAAATCCGGGGATTCGCAGAGGATTACGCAAGGATTTGCACAGGATACGCAAGGATTTGCAAAGGATTATGCAAGGAATCTGCAAAGGGATTCGCAAGATTTTTCCAAGGGATACACAAGGTGTCTGCAAGAAAAAGCAGAGGATAGGCAAGGATTTGTAAAGGATTATGCAAGGAATCTGCAAAGGGATTCGCCAGATTTTTCCAAGGGATACACAAGGTGTCAGCAAGAAAAAGCAGAGGATACGCAAGGATTTGCAAAGGATAGGCAAGGATTTGCAAAGGATACGCAAGGATTTGCAAAGGATACGCAAGGATTTGCAAAGGATACGCAAGGTGCTTGCAGGGAATACATACAAGGGAACCTGAGGACTGCCAAGAACAGTACAGCCCTATGGACAGACTATGTGACAGAGGCTACAGGGGGGGAAGCGTCAGGATAATTGCTGCAGGAGATAATAAACGGCGCCGTAAAGCATGGAGCTGACAGTGCCGTAGACGATGACAGGTCCGGCAATGACAAAAAGCTTTGCACCCAGTCCCATAATCAGTCCCTCGCTCTTGAATTCTATGGCAGGAGAGACAACGGCATTGGCGAATCCTGTGATGGGAACAAGTGTGCCGGCACCGGCGTGCTTTGCCAGATTGTCATACAGACTCAGAGCAGTGAGCAAAGCGGACAGCCCCACCAGAGTGATGCTTGTCATACACCGTGCGTCCTTGAGGGGCATTCCTGCGGCATACTGATAAAGATCCGACAGTCCCTGACCGATCAGACAGATGAAACCGCCGACGAAAAAAGCACATAAGCAGTTTTTGATGATACGGCTTTTTGGCACGGCACTGCTTACCATGCGGGCATACTCTTCCTGAGAAAGATTCATACAGATCAATCCTTTGTTATAAAATATAACCAATCACCGATGTCCCCCGCCGCTTAGGCGGCGGGTGCCATTCGGACTTTCAGTGGGGGTTATAATCCCCCCACTGAAACCCCGAGGAGCTAAAGCTCCTGCGGTGAGGTTGCCTCGTCGCAGCCGATGTTAAGCGAGCTTACATCGGGCTTTGCTCCGAGTTAAATTCTACAATAGCTTTTCCCAAAAAGCATTTTTTATGAAAAGAATGCGATGAGTAAATGAAAAAAGGTGATTGTTTTTGAAAGAAATATATCTGGATAACAGTGCCACAACGATGGTTTGCCCTGAGGCGGCACAGAAGGCACTGGAGATGATGACTGAAAAATACGGCAATCCGTCGTCACTGCATTCCAAGGGCTTTGAAGCGCAAAAGGAAGTGGAGGCTGCCAGAGAACAGCTTGCACGGCGGCTCTCTGTTCAAAAAGAAGAAATATATTTTACGTCCGGCGGTACTGAAAGCAACAATACCGCTGTTTTCGGCGCTGCTTCTGCACTTGCAAGGCGAGGCAGCCGCATTGTGACGACGGCGATTGAGCATTCGTCCGTGCTGGAGGCGGTGCAGCAGTTGGAGCAAAAAGGCTTTGAAGTCATCCGGCTGAAGCCGGACAGTAAGGGCAGGATTACAAAAGAAGCTCTCAGTGAAGCCATCAATCAGCAGACGATCCTTGTCAGCGTGATGGCGGTGAATAATGAAACGGGAGCAATCCAGCCGATAGAAGGGATCAGACGGCTGATAGACAGGGCAGGAGCGCCTGCACTGTTTCATGTAGATGGGGTGCAGGCGTTTGGCAAAATGATGCTGAAGCCCAAAAAGGCAGGAATTGATCTGTTAAGCATCAGTTCGCACAAGATACACGGTCCCAAGGGTGCCGGGGCGCTGTATATACGCAAGGGAGCAAGAATTCTGCCGCTGCATTACGGCGGAGAACAGGAAAACAGACTTCGTCCCGGCACCGAAGCAGTACCGTTGATCTGCGCCATGGGTGAAGCTGTCCGGGTTCTGCCCGACTGCACAGACGAACTGACCGTTATGCAGAGGCTGAACCGTCGGTGCCGTGAGCAGCTTGGCGCCATCGGGAGCGTACGGTTTAATTCGGACGAGGATTGTCTGCCGTATATTCTGAATTTTTCGGTAGTGGGTATCCGGTCGGAAACGATGCTGCATCATCTTGCACAAAGAAATATATATGTATCCAGCGGATCTGCCTGCGCCAGAGGAAAGAAAAGCCATGTGCTGACGGCAGCGGGGCTTTCTGCTGACATTGCGGATTCTGCCGTCAGGGTCAGTTTTTCACGGTATAATACAGAGGAAGAGATAGACGCGTTCTGTAAAGAAATTGCAAATGCCGACAAGACACTTGCAAGAAGCCGCTAAAAGTGTTAAACTTCTCTATATGAGCCAGTGAACAGCAAGGAGTAGGAATATGAAAGAAATTATTTTACTGAAATTGGGAGAAATCGTTCTGAAAGGACTGAACCGTAAAAACTTTGAAGATAAGCTGCTGCGTACCGTGCGCCGCAGACTGTCCAAGATAGGAGAGTTTCAGGTAAGAGCGGCGCAGTCCACAATATATGTAGAGCCGGTGCATGAAGACGCCGATATGGACGAGGCTGCCGACTGTGTTTCAAAAATATTCGGCGTGGCAGCCTACGCAAGAGCCTGCGTCACAGAAAAGGATATGGAGCAGATAAAAGCTGCGGCAAAGGATTATCTTTCCGACATACTGGAGGACAGCCGCAGCTTTAAGGTAGAGTCAAAGCGGTCGGACAAGAAGTTTCCGTATACGTCGCCTGAAATCAGCGCTGAATTAGGCGGTTTTCTGCTGGAAGAGTTTCCGCATCTCACGGTAGACGTACACAATCCTGACGTTGTGGTTACGGTTGAGATCAGGGATTTCGGCGCTTATGTCAGAGCCGAACTGGAAAGAGGTGCCGGCGGCATTCCGGTCGGCACGGGCGGCAAAGCCTGTGTGCTGATCTCCGGCGGAATAGACAGTCCGGTGGCTGCCTATATGATGGCGAAGAGAGGACTGGAGCTGATGGCAGTACATTTTGCCAGCCCGCCCTATACCAGCGAAAGAGCCGAAGAAAAGGTAGTGGAGCTGCTCAGAAGAGTGGCAAAATACAGCGGCAGGCTGAAAATGTATACCGTTCCTTTCACCAGACTGCAGGAGCAGATTCGTGAAAAGTGCAAGGAAGATTATTTTACCATCATTATGCGTCGGTTTATGATGGAAATAGCACAGCGACTTGCACAGGATAAGGGCGCCCAGGCACTGATCACCGGCGAAAGTCTGGGTCAGGTGGCCAGCCAGACAATCGGAGCCATTGCCTGTACCGACGCCGTCTGTGCGATGCCTGTTTTTCGTCCGCTGCTGGGCATGGACAAGGAAGAAATTATCGACATTTCCCGCAAAATAGATACCTTTGAGGTGTCGATACAGCCCTATGAGGATTGTTGTACAGTGTTCACCCCAAAGCACCCCCGCACCCGTCCGGAGCTGGAAAAGGTTATTGCAGAACAGGCAAAAATAGAAAACAGCGCAGCGCTTGTAGAGGAAGCGATACAAGGCGTAGTGGTTCGGGATATCGTCTGATCGTCCCTGCCCTGCCAAGAAACAGGAGATGAAGGATCATGAATGCAGAAATATATTTTCCGAGAAGCGGAAAAGCATTTGGCACCACTTCAGAAAAGAGCTTTGAGAGTACCATCAAAAAGCTGAACGGCATGAATGTCAATGTTATCTATAAAACAGAGATCAACCTCACCCGTGAGAGTATTGTCGAGGCGCTGAAGGTCAGTGATTCGGGAGACGATAAAATCGGTCTGATATTTGTTGCCGACGTACTGACTTCCGACAGTGAAAAGCAGGCAAAGGATTTCTTTGAGCTTGCGGGCATCATCGGCAAAGTGAAGCGTATTGAGGGCAAATGTCTGGATCCGATGGCGGAAACGGACGCAGAGCCGGAAGAAAAAGCTCGGAAGAGCAAGAAGAAAAAAAGCCGTAAGAAAGACGCAGCAGGCGACGAACTGATTGACATCAGTCAGGGAATGGTCGATATTGAACAAAAACGCTTCTATGGCTATACAGCGGAGTATAATAATAAACTGATCGTGCTGCTGCCTGCTCACGATGAGCTTGAAACGGATTTTAATACAGTGTTGTTTACTGCCGCCAAAAAGGTGGTGGCTCCGAAAAAAAAGCGTTCTTTCTGGAAACGCTTTATCCCATGCAGAGGAGACCGACCGGTTGACGTGATCCGCAAGGTGATTCTGATACTGGCAATCTGTACCTTTATTGTTTCGTCCTGTATGCTGATCAATATTCTCTTTATTGAGCCGGCTATCAATGATCATACAGCAGAGTCGATCAAAGAACTGCTGGTGTCGACTGACGAAGGGGAAGACTCTCAGAACAAGAAAAAGACGGATGGTTCCGAAGGCGTGTTGTCCGACTTTTCAAAGCTGCTGGAAGCCAATCCGGATACCGTCGGCTGGATTACGGTTCCCAATACCAAGATCGACTACGTTGTTGTGCAGTCGCCGGACGACGCCAAGACCATTGCCGAAGGAGGAGATCCGTACTATCTGTACAGAGATTTTTACGGCAATGATACAAAATACGGTTCCGTTTTTCTGGACTACCGCAGCGGTCTGGACGCTAAGAACCTGATTCTGCACGGTCATCACATGAGAGACGGCAGAATGTTTGCCAATCTGACAGACTTTGATCAGCTCGATGTCTATAAAAACACGCCGGTCTTTACTTTCAACACGCTGTATGAAAAGAATAAGTGGAAGATTATCTCCATCTTTAAGACAAACACTCTTTCGTGGCAGGGTGAGATCTTCAATTACCTGCGAGGCGTTTTCAGCAGTGATTATGATTTCCTGAATTTTGTTTATGAGCTGAGAATGCGTTCGATTATTGACTGTCCGGTAGATGTCAACGAAAACGATACCATTGTAACGCTTTCTACCTGTACGTATGACTATGAGGACTTCCGCTTTGTTGTGGTAGCCCGTAAGGTCAGGGACGGAGAAAATCCTGCGGTAGACGTTTCCAAGGCAAAGTATAATGACGATACACTCTACCCTGATATCTGGTATGAATACAGGGGAGGCACCAAGCCGGTAGTTACGTCTTTCCAGGACGCTTATAATAAAGGGGAGATCACATGGTATGACGGCAAGGGTCAGTGGTCGCAGAAGGACGACGAAGAACTGACAAGGCTGCTGAATGAGGGCAAGGATAATGCGGAAAAAATGCTTCGCAGCAGTTACGTCAAAACGAACTATGACAAGGCGCAGCAGGACGAGATAGAGATAATTATCCGCAAATATATGACGCAGATTAACGAAGCCGCCAGTGCGTCCGAGGTCAATGAGCTTTATGCACAGGCAGTAGCGGAGATCGGAGCGGTCAAGACAAAAGCCGACGTTAAGAAGGAAGCCGAAGAAAGCAAAAAGGCAGCCGAAAATTCCAAAAAACAAGCCAGTGAGCAGGCGCTGCGTGAGGCAAAAAAAGCGGCGATCAGTGAAATGACGGAGTCTGTCGGAGGAATTGAATATCGTAAAACGGAGCGTGCTCAGGTTGAGGAAATTCAGGAGAGATATACCAAGCGGATTAATGACGCCAAAACAGAGGACGCCGTCGAAAAAGCGAAGAACGACGCCATCACTGCCCTGAAAAAGATCAAGACCGCCGAGCAGCTTAACAACGAAGAAAGCAGCAGAGCGGAGGCTTCCCGCCGGGCAGAGGAAGAAAGCCGCCGGGCACAGGAAGAATCCTCAAGGCGTGCGGCAGAGGAATCGTCACGGCAGGCTGAAGAGGAGCGCCGTCAGGCTTTGAGCGGCTATCGTTCAGAAGCGGTAACGGAGCTGAATAACTATGCTGCCAGTGAAGATTATGATTCTGACGCATGGGAACAGGTACAGCAGATCATCAGCAGCTATACGGAAAACATCAACAATGCCTCAAGCTATGACGCTATCCGAGAGCAGGTAAATGCCGCCAAGTCGGAAATTGATCAGGTTCCCACGGTCAATGACGAGCCGGCCCCGGAGCCTTCTCCGGATGAATCTGATTCCACTGAGGACAGCAGTGAATATCAGGACGATTCGAATGATGAGGAATCACAGGAAGAAAATTTTGACGAAGGATATTAACAGAAAACAGAGGAGCGGCATTATGAAACACTATTATCGAACAACAGCAGCTCTGTTGACGGCAGCGGTTATGTTATTTTCGGCAGTTTCCTGTCAGAAGGCAGAGGTTAAGGAGGAGAGCCGGGAGGAAACGTCCGTTGTATCCGAACCCGAGCCGTCAAAAGCGGAAGAAAGCTCCAAGCCCAAGGAATCGTCCGTCGTCAAAAAGCAGGAGAGCCGTTCGCCCTCTGATCGCTATGTGGACAGCACCAACAGTATCCGGTCGGATTTTTCCGATCTTCTGGCACAAAATCCGGATACCGTCGGCTGGATCAATATGCCGAACAGTATAGTGGATTATCCTGTTATGCAGTCCGAAAAAGACGCATTTCTGATTACGCAGGGGGAAGATCCCTATTACCTGTGCCGTGACTTTTATCATAACAATATTCTCAGCGGATCCATCTTTTTGGATTACCGCAGCAAGCTGAATGCCAAAAATCTGATATTGCACGGTCACAGTATGGCGAACGGAAGTATGTTTGCCCATATTCTCGACTATAACACCTTCAGCGTCTATGAAAATGCGCCGGTACTGTCTTTTAATACGCTGAACGCACAGGGAAAATGGAAGATTATTTCTGTGGGCAAAACCAATATGCTGGATGAACACGGTCCGTATTTTGACTATATGCGTGGAGATTTTGCCAGCGACTATGATTTTATGGAATTTGTCTATCAGATCAGGGCAAGATCCATCATTGACTGTCCGGTCACGGTGAACGAAAAGGATACGCTGATGACGATTTCAACCTGTGCGTATGATTTTGACGATTTCAGAATGTTTATTGTCGCAAGGAAGGTGCGGGATGGTGAAGATGCCGCTGTGAACGTGGCAAAGGCAAAGCCGGCAGCCAACCCGCTGTATCCCGACGTATGGTATTGGTATCGTGGCGGCAGCAAGCCGGAGGTTACCAGCTTTCAGGATGCGTTGAACAAGGGAAAGATTGACTGGTACGACGGCACAAAAAAGTGGTCGAAAAAGGACGATGAAGAACTGCCCAAAACACTGGAAAAGTTTAAGGCGAGCACGATCAAAAAACTGCAAACCTGCTATAATCCCAAGGATTACAGCAAAGAGAATCAGGACTATATAAAAATGTATGTCGATGCGTACGAGGGCTTTATCAACGAAGCGAAGAATTCCGGAAGAGTCAATGCTCTGTGGTATCTGTGCAAGTCGGTCATTGATTCCGTTGAGAAAAAGACCTGAGCAGCAGGATAACAGATACAGAAAAGTCATAACGGAGAATGCAATGGAATATGAGATTATTTTTTATCACGCAGGGAAAACGGCAGAGACCGAACGCCTGCTTTACAAAACTCTGACGCCGCTGTCCCTGAACAGGCGGCAGTCAACAGCGGCAACCGATCCGTCATCACTGGCTCAGGCGCTCAAGTCGGCGCTGATGTATTCCGATATTGTTGTTATCATCGGCGGGCTTGACGGCGGCAGCCAAAGTACAGACAGTATCTTGTCCGATATTCTCTCATCAGGAGAGCAGGCGCCCGAATGCCGGAAGCTGGTTGACGAAGATGATCATATTGCTTATTATCTGACAGCGGGAGATCAGTGCATTCTTCTGTTTCCCGATGAAACAGAAGTGATTGACTCTATGCTGCAAAAAAGGCTGAAGGAAGAACTGAAAAAGAAGTTTTCACTGACCGAGCAGCAGGAATATCAACCCGATATGGCAGCGCTTGCTGAGGAATTAAAAAAGGAATTGTCTCAGCAAGGCAGAGAAAGACGCTTTTTCGGAGCAGAACTGTCTGACCGTCAGCGCAGGCAAATGAGAGGCTTGCTGCTGGCGTCCGGCATTACAGCGGCGGCAGGCTTGCTGCTGCTGGTGATTGCGATTATTCTGTTGCTGCGATAATGAAATAAAAGTTGAAAAGCCCTCTTGTTTTGGCACTTGCCGGAACAAGGGGGCTGGTTTTTTGATTGACTTCCCTTTTTCAAAGCAATTGACTGTAATGACGCTATCGGTTTGAAAAGGGAGTATGGTTCATGCCGATCAATTCTTTTCGGACGCTTATCAAATGAATGGTAAGCGTTCTGATTGAAAGATATACCGTACGATCGGGTTTGTTTTATTGTTTCTTCTGACAATCCCCCTGACAGTTTGTTGAATTCGAGCGGAACCTGTTTTTTAGTTTGGATTATTACTGACAATTCTGAGTATCAACAAAACCGTATGCTGTGTGCATTGGAAGTGCTTTTGATGAGTCATTGTTACGGCTTTAAAGATGAAAGATGTTCCAACAACGCAGGAGGCTGGCGACAACTATCCGGAGGAATTGTTTGTGAGATATATTTGTGAGATAAAATTGTTTCATATTGTGTTTGCGGCATATAAATGCTATAATAAGGCTGTTAGTCTGACATGACAGAATACTTAAACGGTTGTGGCTATCTCATAGCAATCAGGAGGTTTTTTTATGCAAAACAAGGCTTGTGCTGTCATTTTAGCGGGCGGCGAAGGCAAAAGAATGAAGTCCGATTATCCCAAGGTTTTGTCGGAGGTATTATTCAAGCCTATGCTCAGGTGGGTGATTGACGCCGTAAAAAAGGCGGGGGTTGAAGACGTATGTGTTGTTACCGGCAGTAAAAAAGAATATGTGGAGGAATATCTGAAGAGCCTGCCCTTTGCGGTAGAAACAGCCTTTCAGTCCGAAAGACTCGGCACAGGTCATGCGGTAATGTCCGCTTTGCCTTTTTTGAAGCAGCATACCGACAGCCCCGTATTGATTCTTAACGGTGACGCTCCTTTTATCTCATCAGAAACACTCTGTTCTGTGCTGAAAAATGCAGGACAGAATGTCTGTACGGTTGTTTCTGCGGAAGTCAGCGATCCCTTCGGTTACGGAAGAATACTGCGTATGGAAGAGGACAGGCTGAAAGCAATTGTTGAAGAAAAAGAGGCAGATGATGAAGTCAGAAAGATTCGTGAAGTGAATTCGGGCGTTTATTGTTTTCAGGCTGAAGCACTGATCTCTGCACTGGGCAGACTGCAAAAAAGCCCGAAAACAGGTGAATACTATCTGACGGATACCATTGAGATATTGCAGAAGGACGGTTGTCTGGTAGGTGTTTTTCAGGCGGACAATGCAGATTCTGTTCTGGGCGCCAATAACTGCTTCCAATTGCAGGAGCTGAATGAAATTGCCCGTCATAAGGTGCTGCGTACGCTGATGGAAAACGGCGTTATCATTCCGTGTACGGACGGCATTATCGTCAGCGCCGAAACCACTGTCGGCAGGGGTACCGTTCTTTTGCCTTCCACTGTTATCCGGGGCAATAGCGTTATTGGCTGCCATTGTGAGATTGGGCCTGCGGTTTTGCTGGAAAATGCCAGTGTTCCCGATCATACTGTGGTGCGCCGGAAAGTGTTGGAGTGCTTTTGAAAAAAACTGTAAATTTCTCTTTTCAGAAGCGGCGGAATATGCTATAATTGCTTTGTCGGAGCTTCCGAACTGTTTTTTATAATAAAGGAGTAATGAAAAATGGATATTGTTTGCTTAGATCTTGAAGGTGTACTGGTTCCCGAAATCTGGATTGCCTTTGCAGAGGCCAGCGGTATTCCCGAGCTGAAAAAGACAACCCGTGATGAGCCTGACTATGCAAAGCTCATGAATTTCCGTCTGAATATTCTTAAAGAGCATGGTCTGGGTTTGAAGGAGATTCAGGAAACAATCGCTAAGATTGATCCTATGCCCGGCGCCAAAGAGTTTTTGGACGAGCTGCGTTCTTTAACACAGGTTATTATCATCAGCGATACCTTTACACAGTTTGCCAAACCCCTTATGAAGAAACTCGGTTGGCCGACGATTTTCTGCAATACGCTGGAGGTTGCCGACAACGGCGAGATTACTGGTTTCAGAATGCGTATTGAAAACTCAAAATACACCACCGTAAAGGCGCTGCAGTCCATTGGTTACGAAACCATTGCCAGCGGTGACAGCTACAATGATCTGGGTATGATCAAAGCCAGCAAAGCAGGCTTCCTGTTCAAGAGCACGGATAAAATCAAGCAGGATAATCCTGAGCTGCCCGCTTTTGAAACATACGATGAGCTGCTTTCTGCCATTAAGGCAAATCTTGGCTGATTACAATTGCATAAAAACAAAAATCCCGATGAAGCAGGTTCTTCATCGGGATCATTTTTGTCTGAGTGGTGTTGCTGTCGTTATTGGTGCGGACAGCATAACACCCCACCCCTCTGATGCGGAAAAAAGGCACGGCAGCATTGCTGCCGATGGTTTCCCTGCGGGTTCCTCTCAGCAGCTTGCGGAGGCTGCTTGTCTTCCTTCAGAACACAGATCATCGAGCGATTCTCTGTTTTTGAGTGCGGCAGTTAGTTAAATGATGATGGTCATCCTTGCAGGAAACAGAAATGTGCAGAAGAACAGGGAGGTCATCTGTCGCTTTCTGTTACGGTGCAGCTTGCCTGCCGATTCCTCTTGAAGGCTGCGTTAGGTCAGCACAACAGAGAACACAACAGACAGCACGGCGGTTATTTTGTGCCGAAGATTCTGTCTCCTGCGTCACCCAAGCCGGGGCAGATATATGCGTTTTCATTCAGACAGCGGTCAAGTGCGCCGATATAAAGCTGAACATCGGGATGCGCTTCCGTAAAGGCTTTTACCCCTTCGGGAGAAGCGATAATACACATACACTTAATGGCTTTGCCTCCCAGATGCTTGATCTCGCTGACAGCGTCAATCAAAGAACCGCCTGTTGCAAGCATGGGGTCCACAACGATTACCAGACGCTGTTCAATATAGGGCGGCAGCTTGCAGTAATAAGTATGAGGCTTGTGCGTTGTTTCGTCACGGCACATTCCGATATGTCCGACCTTGGCATGCGGCAGCAGCGCCAGAACACCGTTGACCATGCCCAATCCTGCACGAAGGATCGGAACAACGGCAGGCTTTCTTCCGTCCAGTATCGGCTGAACGGTTTCTTCTATCGGCGTTTTGATCTCAATATCCCGGGTTTTCATATCCGAAAGGGCTTCATATCCCATCAGCATGGCAATTTCTTCTACTAATTGGCGAAACTCGTTGGTACCCGTTCTTTCATCTCTGAGCATTGTGATCTTATGCCGGATCAGCGGGTGGTTCATATAAACGACTTTGGACATATTGGCTTGCTCCTTTATAGTATGATAATCTGCAGTTTCATTATATCACTTAACAGGAGTTGCCGCAACCTCACTTATGTAAAAAAACAATGATATTCTTTCCGGTATGAATAACAGATATGCTCAGAGCTTTTCTTGTCTTGCCGTAACAGCAGGGGTATGCCTTGCCATTCCGACTGTTGATGATCCGGGTGTCGACATATCATCGTGTTTTCCGGTATGCTGCTTGTACCATACCTGCATTTTGCAAAAGCCGCCGGGATACGGCGGTTTTTGCTGCGGTAGGGAGGTGACCGCAGCAAGTGCCGCAGCGAAAATTTTGCAGGAAGGTATGATTTCTGCATCTGTTTTCTGTCTGCCGCTGCATGAAAGCAACAAGCCGGATCGTCTGATGATTTCTGCCTGAAGCAAGCTGCATTTATTTTTTGATTTTCTCCATCAACTGATCCAGTGTCACTCCGTATTTTCTGGCAATATCCTGTGCATAGCTGACGCCTTCCGGCGGCGCAATAAATATCTTATAGGAACGCTTCCCTTCGTGAATACCTGTGATCAGGCTGGCTACTTTCATATCGCCCGGTACCTGTTGGTTTACTTCGTCTGCCGTCATAGCCAATTCATGCATGTGTGTATTAAAGATTGTTCTTGCCCCCAGATACCGCAGCGCTCTGACAACGTCTTTTGCAATATACAAGCCTTCTGCAAACGAGGTGGTGGCAAGAGATTCGTTAAACAGAAGCAGACTTTCGTTGGTAGCTTCTCCGAAGATTTCACTCATTCGTTTGGATTCCTCGCCCAGTCTTCCGAGGTTGACCGTTTTGTTTTCATCAGCAGGAAAATGGGTATAAATACAATCTACGGGGCTCAGGGTACATTCTGCAGCCGGAACGTACAGTCCGCACTGTGCAAACAAAAATACCAGTCCGATAGCCTGCGTCAGAGTAGTTTTGCCGCCACGGTTCGGTCCTGTCATGATATAGATACCGTGTTCAGCCGAAAATTCCAGATCATTGCAGATGATATCCAGTTCTTTGTTGCCGCTCACCTTCTGGATAGCCAGCTTGAAGTTATAGACGTCTTTCACACGCATTTCACGCAGACGGTTGTCAATGATTTCAGGCTTGCACAACGGAATGCCCTGTTCTTTTACTTGTGCAAAATAATCCGCCCAGCGGATATAGAAAAGAAATTCGGGGATCATCTTTGTCAGGCTGTAGCCGCTGATATTCGTATATTTTGCCAGTCTGCTTTTCAACTGTTTGACAGTAGTGGAAAGCATTTCCGTAATGACCCTGCTGAGGGTGGACATCAGCGGATCGTCGCCGCTTACCTTGCCAACGGTATGTATCTTTGTCATACCGTCAAAGCTGGTGCCGCCGTGTATTTCACTTTTCTTTGATGAAAAATCCAGAAACTTATTCAGCAGACCGGGTCTTGTGAAAGAAGTGTCGTTGATGGATACGATACCTACCTCGACAGGCACAAAACGGTTGTCCAGGTTAACACCGATGGAAAGGCTTTTGACCTGACCGATTTCATCGACCAGTTCACGGATATCCTGCTCCAGATATTCAAAGCCGCTCTCCTGATAAATACTGCTGACAAACTTTTTCAGCTCCTGCAGTCCCTCGGAATGTATGTCGTGCTCGGACAGTGATTTGTAGATGCCCGAAATACACTTGACGTAGATGTCCAGCTCCTGCAGGCGGTTGATAAGCTGCCAGATCGGCGAAGCCGTTGCGTCCTTTGCGGATTTTTCAAGATCCTTCAGATAGGCCAGTTCATCAAGCAGTTCTTTGATGCGTTCCCTCAGTTCGGGATAATGATAGATATCGTCAAACACATCTCTGCGGTAGCGTATTACCTGCGGATTGCGTTCTATTTTGATCATGATATTTTTAATGATATTCTGTTCAAATACCTCTCCCGTGAGCTTTTCACAGATATAGTCGACTGAAAGGTCGTTGCAAGTTTCTTCACTCAGTACTACATAATCCGGTTTTGTGTTTTTAGGATATAACAAGCTGAAATCTGCCATTGTAGTGCCTCCTGTCGGTTTTTGTTACTTAGGTTATCTGTATCATACTCTGTTTTGATTGGTGAGTCAATCAACAATTATTTGTTTTTAAGGACAAAATACAACTCTGATTTCAATACACAAGTATCGGTAGAAAATAATAGCAAAATAAAAAGAGGTTATGAGTCATGCCCCTTGATTTTTTTCGTGGATATGGTAAAATAATAGACAGATTGATAACAAATGAGGGATAGTTTATGAAAATAAAACGAATCGCCCCGGTAGGATTGCTTTTGCTGCTGGCAGTGATCATCAGTATGAGCGGCTGCGCTGATTTTGCCTTTCATCCGATCGGACGCTGGGAATTTATCAATGAACAGAGGGTATATGTAGACGGCAAGTTGGTAGATACCGAAAAGGAAGAAGGCTTTTTTTCGGGATTTTCCGTCGCATTGGTTTTCCAGAAATCCGGCACGGGTTATGTAGACTCGGGTATCAAAGAAAAGCAGAGATTCAATTATGAATTTGATGACAAGCAGATTACAATCACTTATGAAGATACCAAAAGATATCCCGAACCCATTACCTACAATGTTATCGACAACGGCAAAGAACTGACCGTTGTTGCAGACGAATATGACTATCAGGAGAGTAACGGAAAGATGGCTCACTGCCGGATAGAATCTGTTTTCCGCAAGGTTTCATAAGCGGAAATCAGATTGCCCACGACAATAAAAAGCTTCATTCAGGTTTATGGAATGCCTGAATGAAGCTTTTTTGCTGGTACGGATTGCTTTGTCTTGAAGGTGTGTTGCTTTGAAGAGGTGTTGTCTTGAAGGTGTGTTGCCTTGAAGGTGTGTTGCCTTGAAGGTGTGTTGCCTTGAAGGTGTGTTGTTTTGAAGAGGTGTTGCCTTGAAGGTGTGTTGCTTTGAAAGTGTTCTGTCTTGAAGGTGTGTTGTTTTGAAGAGGTGTTGTCTTGAAGGTGTGCTGTTTTGAAAGTGCGCTGTCTTGAAGGTGTGTTGCTTTGAAAGTGTGTTGCCTTGAAGGTGTGCTGTCTTGAAGGTGTGCTGTTTTGAAAGTGTGTTGTCTTGAAGGTGTGTTGTTTTGAAGAGGTGTTGTCTTGAAGGTGAGTTGCCTTGAAGGTGAGTTGCCTTGAAGGTGTGCTGTTTGAAAGTGCGTTGCTTTGAGAGTGCGCTGTCTTGAAGGTGTGCTGTCTTGAAGGTGCGCTGTCTTGAAGGTGTGTTGTCTTGAAGAGGTGTTGTCTTGAAGGTGTGTTGTCTTGAAGGTGTGTTGTCTTGAAGGTGTGTTGTCTTGAAGGTGTGTTGTTTTGAAAGTGTGTTGCTTTGAAAGTGTGTTGGCTTGAAGGTGTGTTGCCTTGAAAGTGTGCTGCTTTGAAAGTGCGTTGCTTTGAAAGTGTGCTGTCTTGAAGGTGTGTTGTTTTGAAAGAGTGTCACACTTGAACCGTGAGCGGCAGGGCGTGGTTCTGATGTAAGCAGTGTTGAAGTTGGAAAAGATCAGCAAAGCGTTACTAATGGAGTGGTGATGTTGCTGCCGCATGGCAGGACAGTGTTGCCCGAAAGAGCGTAAAGATCGTCGCAGCGGCATTCAAGAGCAAACAGCCGTTTGCCTTCCTCCGAAAGAGGCGGAAGCTTTGACGGGGTAGAGATGATCGGAAGAGCGGCTTTTTGCTTCAGCAGACGGAGCAGTTCTCTGCCCTTGGTGTTAAAGCCGAGCAGCCGGATATATGCAGGTGCGGCGGAGCAGGTTTCACGGGTAAAGCCCAGAAACGCATGAAGCAAAATTCTTCTGAGACGAGCCATGGTATAGCGTTTGGACTTGGCTGCCTGCAGTATGGCTTCTACAGAGCATTCGGTTCTGATGGCTTTATACAGTCTGTTTTCAAGACCTTCGCTGATATCGGGAAGCTGTGCAAGTTCCTGAAGCGTCATCATGCGAAGACGGTATAGCATCGCTTTTTCCAGTTCATCCATTCTGCTGCGACGCTGCGGCGCCTGACGGTAGTCTGAAAAAAGTGCAGATACAGGCTCCGGAAAATAGGAAGCGGTCATTTCTCCGGAGATGAAAAGTTCACGCAGATAAGAGGCGCTGACAAAACCGTCGTGGATTGTTTTACTGTCATGGGCTGTGCCTGTTCTGGCAACGGTACACGGAACAATACTGCTGTTCAGAGACTCAAGTGCCTTGATATATTCCGTTCCGAGAATATTGTTGGGCGTTTTCAGAATATGGGCAATATCCTTTCCGAAAACAGCTTCCACAGCTTTTTCCCTTGCTGCGGCAAACGTCAGACCATCACGCAGCAATACCTTCATGCTTTCCGTTACCCTGCTGTCATCGGCGGCAAGGGCAGCTTGCCGCAGCAAACGGATATCGCCGCATTCGCTGCCGAAATACAGCCTGTCGACAATGCCCAGAGAATGAAGCAGAGTAACGCCGCCGAAGGCAAAGCGTTCTGCGCCGCAGCAGGCACAGAACACCGGCAGTTCAATCACGATATCAGCGCCGCAGAGCAGGGCGGCTTTTGTCCTGGTATACTTGTCAAAGAGCGCAGGTTCTCCTCTTTGTGTAAAGTTGCCGCTCATGCAGGCGATCATCATATCCGAGCCGTTTTGTCTGATGGTATCCAGAAGGTATTTGTGCCCCTTGTGCAAAGGATCAAATTCGCAGATGAGAGATGAAACAGTCATGGGTTGAATCAAAGCTCCTTGTTAAATTTGCAGAAATATATCAAAAAAATATTGAATTCATTCGGCTTTTGTATTATATTATATATATCTAAGGCTTGATTTGCAACAAGCAAACAAAAAACAGGAGGATAAAACAATATGAAAATTCTTGTTATCAATGCAGGCAGTTCTTCAATGAAATATCAGCTCATTGATATGACAGACGAGAGTGTGCTGGCAAAGGGAAACTGCGAGAGAATCGGTATCGACGGTCATTTCAAACATACCACAGGGGACGGCAGAGTGTTTGAAACCGACGTTGCCATGAACAATCATACCGAAGCTTTTGTACAGATCAAAAACGCACTGATCAGCGATGAATACGGTGTCATCAAATCCTTGGACGAGGTTGCCGCTGTCGGTCACCGCATCGTGCAGGGCGGTTCACTGTTCAGTGAATCCGTTATCGTCACGGAAGACGTCATCAAGGGAATTGAAAGCCTGATTCCGCTGGCTCCGCTGCATAACGCCGCTCATGTTCAGGGAATCAGAGCGTGTCTTGAGGTCTTTGGCGACAAGGTTCCCGAGGTAGTAGTATTTGATACGGCTTTTCATTCCACTATGCCGGAAAAGGCATTTATCTATCCTGTGCCGTATGAGTTTTATGAAAAATATGCTGTACGCCGCTATGGTTTCCACGGAACGTCACACCGTTATGTTTCACACCGCTGTGCAGAGCTGATGGGCAAGGATATCAAAGATATCAAGATGATTACCTGTCATCTGGGCAACGGATCTTCCATTACGGCAATCAAGGGCGGCAAGGTAGTTGACACCAGCATGGGACTGACGCCTTTGGACGGTATTATGATGGGTACCAGAACAGGTTCTCTCGATCCGTCCGTTGTTACCTTTATCGCTGAGCAGGAGCATCTCACCGCTGAAGAGATGGATACCATGCTGAACAAAAAGTCAGGCTTCCTGGGCATTTCCGGCATCTCCTCAGATGACCGTGACGTTACCGCTGCTGCCGAGTCCGGCAACAAGAGAGCGCAGCTTGCCATTGACATTCTGGAATATGATATTCTGAAATATATCGGCAGCTATACGGCTGTACTGGGCGGAGTGGACGCTATCGTCTTTACGGCAGGAATCGGCGAGAATCAGAGCTCCCACCGCAGTTCAGTCTGCCATGCTCTTGAGTTCATGGGCGTGAAGATTGACGATCAACTGAACGAGCAGATGATCCGTGGCAAGGAAGGTAAAATCTCCACAGAGGATTCCACAGTAGACGTATTTGTTATTCCGACCAATGAAGAGTTGGTAATTGCCCGTGATACCATGGCATTGGTAACAAAGAACTGAAAAGCTTGCCGTGATACAGACGTCAGGTGAAATAATCCACGCCGTTTGAATGATGGTGGTTTCAGAACAGAAAGAGAGATAAAGCATACCCGATGAAGGAGAGGAGACTCCGCCATCGGGTATGTTTTTTTGGTTGAAGAAGAAAGACTGCGGCATAACGGAAAAGAGTACGTTCCTTTTGCCGTTGAAGACAGAAAGACAGCGGATTAACAGAATAGAGTACGTTACTTTTTCCGCTGAAGACAGAAAGACAGCGGATTAACAGAATCGAGTACGTTCCTTTTGCCGTTGAAGACAGAAAGACAGCGGCATAACGGAAAAGAGTACGTTCCTTTTGCCGTTGAAGACAGAAAGACAGCGGCATAACGGAAAAGAGTACGTTCCTTTTGCCGTTGATGACAGAAAAACTATTGCATGAAGAAGCAGGAGATTGTATGGTATGGTTTCTGCGGAAGCTTTGCACAGAACAAGAGCGTTTAATTCGGGCGAGAGCACACAGCACTCTGGCAGCGGAGAGTACAGTCTTATGTACGGATAACCAATCACCGATGTCCCCCGCCTTTTAGGCGGCGGGTGCCATTCGGACTTTCAGTGGGGGATATAATCCCCCACTGAAACCCCGAGGAGCTAAAGCTCCTGCGGTGAGGTTGCCTCGTCGCAGCCGATGTTAAGCGAGCTTACATCGGGCTTTGCTCCGAGTTAAACAGACTGTACTGAACGCTCGGAATCATTATGTGTCGGTTCCTGATCGGCACAGCGGTGTTTTCTGTTTGTGGGTGCGTTGATCATGTCATGCCGGTCGATACTGATGATTACGGCATTGGTCTGAATCCTTTGTAAAGGACAAAGCTGACAATCAGGTGAAAAAGGCGCTCTTATTCTGCCATGATTTCGTCATAGGCTTTTTTCAGAGCGAAAACCTTTCTTGCTACCCTGTCGAACTGATCGGGGGTGAGGGACTGTGCGCCGTCAGAACGAGCGTGCTTGGGATCGTTGTGAACTTCGATCATCAGACCGTCTGCTCCTGCAGCCACGGCGGCAAGCGCCATCTGCTCTACTAAGGAAGATTTGCCTGTGGCATGGCTCGGGTCGACGATAACGGGCAGGTGCGAGAGCTTTTTGACTACGGGAACAGCAGACAGATCAAGAGTATTTCGGGTGGCTGTTTCAAAGGTCCGGATGCCTCTTTCACAAAGAATCACCTTGTTGTTGCCGCCTGCCATGATATACTCGGCGCTCATCAGCCATTCTTCGATGGTGCTGGAAAGTCCTCGCTTCAGCAGAATCGGCTTGTCGATTTTGCCCAGCTCTTTGAGCAGCTCAAAATTCTGCATATTTCTGGCGCCTACCTGAATGATATCGACGCTTTCAAACATATCAATATGAGATACACGCATGATCTCTGTTACAATCGGCAGTCCGGTGGCTTTTCTTGCGCCCTTGAGCAGATCCAGTCCCTCGGATTTCAGCCCTTGGAAGGAATAGGGAGAGGTTCTTGGCTTGAAGGCGCCTCCACGCAGAAAAGAAGCGCCTGCGCGCTTTACTCTTTCGGCTACATAGTTGATTTGCTCTTCGGTTTCTACCGAACAGGGGCCTGCCATGATACATAAACTGCCGTCGCCGATGGTCTGACCTGTCGGAAGCTCTATGACGGTGTTGTCGGGGTGAAATTTACGGTTTGCCTTTTTGTAAGGCTCCTGTACACGGCGCATACTCTCAACAACTTCCTGAGCGTTTACCCAGTCCTCATCAATTTGTGTAGTATCGCCGATGAGTCCCAGAACGGTGGATTCCACCCCCTGCCATGTATTTACCTTGACGTTGTAGCGCTCTTCAAGTGTGGTCTTGAAAAGTGTGAGCTGTTCCTTGTTGGCATTTTGTCTGATAACGATAATCATGTTTTTTTCCTCCGTAAAATTAAATTGATATATAAAAAAACCGGAACCCCTGCGGATTCCGGTTTATATCCTGATATTACTGATTGATTCAGAAGCTCTGCAAATGATTACAATGCAGCGGCTCTTATTCTTGTCAGGTCAGATATAGTTTGGAATTTCTCGCAGCCCAAATGATTTTTCCATACATACCAATAGCATGAAAAGGTAAAAAAGTATGTAAAAAATCGTGCGGACATTTTTTTCATTCCAAACTATCCTTTCATCAAAATGATAGTTCAATATTATACCCGATTTCCGGCTTTGTCAATAGTTGCCAAAAAAAACATCAGGTGGTTTTTGGGGGCAGTACTGCAGCCGACAGCAGGCGTAAAAACGGTATGGCAGATCATGAAACAACAGAAGTGCTGCTGTCAGTGAAACACAGGATTACAGCTCTGCTATGATATCTCTGCAGATCTGCATGGGGGAAGCGTCTGCGTTGACAACCAGTCCGGCAGCTTCACGATACAGCGGCAGGCGCTGTTCGTAGAGTTTTTTGATATACTCGTCTTTATCGGGGCGGTTCAGCAGAGGACGGGTAGTATCATGCCTGAGCCGCTGCGCCGCAACCTCAGGAGAAATATCCAGCAAGACGATCCGGCAGCCGTTGCTGCGAAAGGCGTCTACGTTTTCGGGAAAGGTCAGAGTGCCGCCGCCGGCAGCAATGACAAGCCCGTTTTTGGCAGCCAGCTCGGCAGCGGCGTTACGCTCCAGCATTCTGAAATGTGCCTCGCCGCTTTCGGCAAAAATTTCGGAAACGGTTTTGTGTTCCTGCTTTTCAATATATTTGTCCAGATCAATAAACGCCATGCCGGTCTTTTTGGCAAGCAGACTTCCGATCGTGGTTTTTCCGCAGCCCATAAAGCCGCACAGAACAATATTTTTGCGGTTCATTGTGTACGCCAACCTCCTGTCAGGCAAACAGCCTGTTTTGTTCCTTTGCGCTGTCCTCTGCAAGCTGCAAAAGCGCTTCTTCGTCATATTCCGAGCCGTCCCAGATTCTGTGGGCGACGGCAGCCTGACCTACCAGCATTGCCATACCGCCGGCAGCTTTTGAGCCGTTTGACAAGGCGGTTTCAATCAAACGGGTATGCAGGGGGTTGTAAACAGCGTCGAAGACGCATTGGCATCGGGAAAGGACTTTTTCCGAAACGGGCATGGCGTCTGTATGCGGATACATTCCTACCGGAGTGGCATTGATCAGCAGATCAATGTCGCCGCCGACGTCTGTCAGCAGACAGGAGCCGGCTTTTTTGAAATCAAGCTTGTCCGAAAGCTCTTTCAGCAGAGCTTCACAAAAGGCAGCGTCCTCCTGTCTGGCGGCGATGACAATCTCACAGCCGGCAAGAGCCGCTTCAAAAGCAAAGGTGCGGGCTACTCCTCCGCAGCCGAGTATCACAACCTTGCCGCAAAGAGGGATTCTGCTGTGCTGCAGCGCCAGTAAGAAACCGTCCGGATCGGTTGTAAAGCCTTCAGAACCGTTTTTGTTGCATACGGTATTGACAGCGCCGTATAAAGCGGCTTTTTTGTCAATACGATCCAGAAAAGGCATGATTCGCTGTTTATGGGGAATGGTAATATTGTATCCGTCAAGCTGCTGCAGGGTTGTCATCTCGGCAGACAGCTTTTCGGGCGGAATGTCAATCACTGTATAATGCCCGCTGGTGCCGGCAAGCTCAAAAAGACGGCGGTGAATAAAAGGGGACATGGTATGACCAATGGGATGACCTATGACAGCGTAGTTTCTTTCATTCATATAATAAGCTTCCTTTCTATATGTGAATAAGGCAGGGGAATAATTTTTGCTTTTGGCGAAAAGCGGATAAAAAAGTTTCAATCATAAAAAACTTGAAGAAAATTAAAAATTGTGCTTGACAAAACAGGCAATACCCTATAAGATTTGAGTAGGGAATTGTGTTAATGAAGAAAAAGCTTTCTTCGCTGTTTTGTATTGTAGCATAAACGAACGGTTTTGTCTATCTGCAGTTTGAAACAGCATTGCACAGTTTTGCATATCTTTTTATTTTTTAGGAGGAGTTACCAATGGTACTTGAGAAAGTAAAGGCTATTCTTAGCGAGCAGTTTGGTGTTGAAGAGGATAAGATTACTCCTGAGACATCTCTGATCGACGATCTTGATGCAGACTCTCTGGATGTTGTTGACCTGCTCATGTCAATTGACGATGAGTTCGAGGTTGAGGTTCCTGATGAGGAAGTTGAAAACATAAAGACTGTTGATGATCTCGTTAAGTATATTGAAAACCATAAGGCATAAACAACGGAATAGCGGCTGCTTTTGACGGCAGCCGTTATTTTTTTGCTCTTTTCTATTGAAAAACCGTCTGCATAACGGTATAATAAAGGCTGTATGAAGTTTTTGTAACTGAGGAAAGGATTGAAAAATCATGGCACAACAGAAAAAAATGGTAGAAGCCATCACGTCAAGAGACGTAGATTTTGCAAAATGGTATACCGATATTGTCAAGAAGGCTGAGCTGGCAGATTATTCCGGCGTAAAGGGCTGTATGGTGATCCGTCCCTACGGCTATGCAATATGGGAGAATATGCAGGCTGATATGGACAGACGCTTTAAGAAAACAGGTCATGAAAACGTATATATGCCGATGTTTATTCCGGAAAGTCTGCTGCAGAAGGAGAAAGATCATGTAGAAGGCTTTGCACCCGAATGTGCATGGGTTACGGTTGGCGGCAGTGAAAAGCTGACGGAACGCCTGTGTGTTCGTCCTACCTCTGAAACCCTGTTTTGCGAGCATTATGCAAAGGTCATCAATTCCTACCGTGATCTGCCGAAGCTCTATAACCAATGGTGCTCTGTTGTACGCTGGGAAAAAACAACCCGTCCCTTCCTGAGAACCTCTGAGTTTTTGTGGCAGGAGGGGCATACCATGCACGAAACCGAGGAGCAGGCAAGAGAAGAAACACTGAAAATGCTGCAGGTCTATATTGACTTTTATAAAGAAACACTGGCGATTCCTGTCGTTTCCGGCAGCAAAACAGAAAAAGAGCGTTTTGCAGGTGCTGAGGAAACATATACGGTCGAGCCTATGATGCACAACGGTGTTGCGCTGCAGGGCGGTACGTCACATTACTTCGGCGACGGTTTTGCCAGAGCCTTTAATATCACTTTTACGGGCCGTGATAATACACTGCAGTATCCCTTCCAGACATCCTGGGGTACTTCCACTCGTATGATCGGCGCCATTATCATGGTGCACGGTGACGATGACGGTCTGAGACTGCCGCCCCGTATTGCGCCGATTCAGGTCGCTGTGATTCCTGTTGCTCAGAAAAAAGAGGGCGTTCTCGAAAAAGCCAACGAGCTGAAAAACCGCCTGCTTGACCGTGAGTTCCGTGTCAAGCTGGACGACAGCGACAAAGCACCCGGCTGGAAGTTCAGTCAGTATGAGATGCTCGGCGTGCCGGTTCGCATTGAAATCGGACCGAAGGATATTGAAAATGATCAGTGTGTTCTTGTCCGCCGTGATACCCGTGAAAAGATGACGGTTGCTTTGTCAGAACTGGAAACGGTTGTCGAGCAGACTCTGAAGGACATTCATGACAATATGTATAACGAGGCTCTGAAGAATCTGGCAGAAAAGACGTTTGTGGCAACAACCCATGATGAATTTCTGGATATTGCCGCAACGAAGCCCGGTTTTATCAAGGCGATGTGGTGCGGCGACAGCGCCTGCGAGGATAAGCTGAAGGAAGAAACAGGCGGTGTTAAATCTCGCTGCATTCCGTTTCATGAGGAGCATCTTGCCGACACCTGCGTTTGCTGCGGCAAACCTGCAAAGCACATGGTTTACTGGGGCAAGCAGTATTGATTCGATATCTGTCCCTGCTTTCCGTCCGGAACACTTTCGTTTTCGACGGATCCGAAAAGAATGATTCCGATTCCCACGGCTCTTTGAAGGGCTGTGGGAATTGTTTTATCTGCCATCGAAAAGGGACGAAAAGCGTAAAAGTCATTGAAAAAAGGCATGATCTTATGTATAATGAATTGAAACAGCCAAAGGTTTGAAAAAAGAAGGGAGCCTTATCATGGATATCAGAAGAATAAACGCAGACGAAATTACTGCTGCAGTCAAAAAGCTGTTCATGGATTTGAATTACTACATCGGCGAGGATATTTCAAATGCGCTGAAGAATGCACAGGCGTGCGAAACCTCTGATACGGCGAAAAGTGTCATAGATCAGATATTGCAGAATCATCGGATTGCCGCTGAAGAACAGGTGCCGATCTGTCAGGATACGGGTATGGCGGTGCTGTTTGTGGAATACGGCGATCATGTAGTGATCGAAAACGGCAGCTTTGAAGAAGCGGTGCAGGAAGGCGTGCGGCAGGCATATATCGACGGTTATCTGAGAAAATCCGTGGTGAACGATCCGGTATTTGACAGGGTGAACACCAAGGACAATACGCCTGCCGTTATCTATACAGATATTGTAAAGGGTGATACCGTCAGAATACTGGCAGGCTGTAAGGGATTTGGCAGTGAGAATATGTCCGCCGTCAGAATGCTGACGCCCTCTGCCGGTCTGGAGGGTGTCAAGCAGTTCATTATGGATACGGTGAATCATGCGGGACCCAACCCATGTCCGCCGATGGTGGTAGGCGTCGGTATCGGCGGTACCTTTGAAAAGGCTGCGCTGCTGGCGAAAAAGGCGACGCTGCGTTCTGTCGATTCTCACAATGCGGATCCACGGTATGCCTGTCTTGAAGAGGAGCTTCTGGACAGCATCAATCGGACAGGCTTCGGCCCTGCGGGTCTGGGCGGCTCAACAACAGCCATCGGCGTCAATATCGAAACATTTCCCACGCATATTGCCGGAATGCCTGTTGCGGTGAACATTTGCTGTCACGCTGCCAGACACAAAGAAACAGTTATCTGAACGTCCTGTTTGCACACAAGTCAAGAATATTCTGCGCTGCGCAGAGTGCGGAACACGCTGCTGCTGTCCATACAGCAGAGGGTGATGATCATGAGGGAGGTATTATGATGATAAAGAAAATTCAGTTGCCGCTGACAGATGAAGTGATCCGTGAGCTTCATGCCGGTGACAGCGTATTGCTGACAGGAACCGTGATTACCGGCAGAGATGCGGCACATAAAAGACTGTATGAACTGATCGAAAAGGGAGAAGAACTGCCCGTTACTATTGCGGGAGAAGTGATCTATTACGTGGGGCCTGCGCCTGCTAAGCCGGGTCATGCCGTTGGTCCGGCAGGACCGACCAGCAGCTATCGTATGGATAAATATACACCGGCGCTGCTGGATCGTGGGCTGAAGGGCATGATCGGCAAGGGTGCCAGAAATGCTGAAGTGGTAGAGTCTATGAAAAAGAACGGCGCGGTCTATTTTGGCGCCATAGGCGGTGCGGCTGCGCTGATTTCACGCAGTATCAAACATTCCGAGCTGCTGTGCTATGAAGATCTGGGGACAGAAGCAATCTATCGTTTTACGGTAGAGGATTTTCCTGCCGTTGTGGTCATTGACGCTTACGGTGAGAGCGTTCTGGTAACAGAACCGAAAAATAACTGACGCAGTCAGAAAAAGAGGGAGAGAAAGCACGGCTTTTGTGCGAAGAATATGAAAATTGTCATTGCAGGTCTTGGTATCATCGGTGGTTCTCTTGCCAAGGCAATCAAAAAATATACGGATCATGAAATATACGGTATCAACCGCAGCAAGGCGCCGCTTGCCAAGGCGCTGGAGTGCGGCGCTATAGACGGTGTGGGTGATGATGAAACCCTGAAAAATGCCGATATGCTGATTCTGGGAACTTATCCCCAGGCAGCGGTGGAGTTTGTCAGGAATCATGCCGACAGCATCGGCAAAAACTGCATCGTTGTCGATACCAGCGGCATTAAAACGGAAATCTGCTCCGAGCTGACGGCTCTTGCAAAGGAATACGGTTTTACGTTTATAGGCTTTCACCCTATGGCAGGCAAAGAGAAAAACGGTTTTGACGTATCCGAGGCAGACTTGTTTTCCGGCGCCAGCGCCATTCTGATTCCCGGTGATGCGCCTGCCGGCGCCATTAAAACAGTGGCTGATCTGACCAAGAAGATCGGCTTCGGAAAGGTGGTTTATACTACCCCCGAAGAGCATGACAGAATGATTGCCTTCACTTCACAGCTTCCTCATGTACTTGCCTGCGCTTATGTGTTCAGTCCGCAGTGTCCCAGACATGACGGATTTTCAGCAGGCAGCTATCGTGACGTTTCAAGAGTGGCGAATATCAATGCACAGCTCTGGTCGGAACTGTTTATAGAAAACCGTCAGCCTCTGGTGGAAGAAATCCAACTGCTCATCGACCACCTCAGGGAGATTCAGCAGGGCATAGAAAAGGGCGACAGAGAGGAGCTTGCAAAGCTGCTGCATCAGGCAAAGGTGATCAAGGAGGCGCTAGGCGAATGAAAAAGGTTCATGTAGGTACCGGCAGAAGCTATGATATACTGATCGGACACCATCTTCTCCAAAAGGCAGGAGAGTTTATCCGCCCGCTGACAAAAGCGATTCGTGCCGTCATCGTCAGCGACACCAACGTGGCGCCGCTGTATGCCGAAACGGTAAAAAGCTCTTTGGAAGAGAACGGCTTTGAAACCTCTGTGTTTGTATTTCCTGCAGGAGAAAGCAGTAAGCGGCTTTCAACGATTGAAAAAATGTATCAGCATTTTTATGAACACAACATCACCAGAACAGATATTGTCGTTGCGCTGGGCGGCGGTGTTACCGGAGATATGGCAGGCTTTGCGGCGGCAAGTTATCTTCGGGGCATAGACTTTGTGCAGATTCCCACCACGCTTTTGTCACAGGTAGATTCTTCCGTAGGCGGAAAAACCGGCGTTGACCTTCCCACAGGCAAAAATTTAGTCGGCGCTTTCTGGCAGCCGGTTTTAGTGCTGATTGATCCCGAAACCCTGCAGACGCTGCCGGAGGCATTTTTCCGTGACGGACTGGGCGAAGTGGTCAAATATGGCTGTATCCGCAGCAACGCATTGTTTGAACGGCTTGAAAAGGAAAATGCCGCTGACTTCATTGATGATCTGATAGAAGAATGCGTGTCCATCAAGCGTGACGTGGTGGAGCATGATGAGCGTGATACGGGTGAGAGAGCTATTCTGAATTTCGGACATACCTTTGGTCATGCGCTCGAGAAGCTGACGGATTACAGCGGTATGACCCACGGAGAAGCGGTGGCGCTGGGTGCCGTGCTGCTGACACGCATCAGCGAACAAAAGGGTCTGACGGCAGCGGGAACCGGTGAACGGCTTGAAAAACTGCTGAAAAAATACGGACTGCCGACAGAGAGTGATTTTTCAACGGAAACAATACTTGCCGCCACAAGGGGTGACAAGAAAAGTACCGGAAAAAATATCAATTTTGTGCTGCTCAGGCAAATCGGCGATTGCTTTATATATCCTGTATCCGTGGAGCAAATGAAAGATTTTGCCGGAGTGAAATAAAAGAATCCGTTTTTTTCAATCTTTTATATTATCAGAATTGAAAAAGAGCAACTCATTTTAATTCCCTTTAATTGTATAATTGATTCATCGTTAAAGATAAACAGCGCAGTTACCTAAGACGGTAATTCGCACAACGGCAAGTTGTGCGGATTGTCCGGAAAAAGCAGTCTGTCATAGCCGCCCGGTGCAAAGTATGACGCAGTCCGGTGCCGGTTGTGACAAAAAGATTGCATCAGGGGCTGCTGTATGATACGATCATGTCGTTCTGCAGCATAGCCTGAAAACAGAAGGACAGCGTCAGCGTGTTGGTTTGATGGCTGTCGGGCAAAAGGCTGTGTTCCGGTCTTCCGGACGGATCACACAGCCGTTTAATCGTTACTCTGACAATTGCTTTGAAAACTTTAAACCAAAAAATTGAAAGAAACACAGTATGGTTTGCTGAAGCAATGTCAGAAGGATGAATGAAAGGGAGAAAAATGGGAGTTTTTTCACTGATGATGTCTTTAGTTTTGCGTTTTGTTGTTAATGGCATAGAATCTGTCTTCTATCTATTGTTTCCTGTCGGAAACAATGGGGACTCAAACAGAAAGTTCTGGATTACTTTAGTTGTTTACATCTTATTCTATCTGATCAGTTCCTCAATATGGGGATATATTGTCAGCAGTGTTGTGGGCAACAAGGGCTATAGCTCAAAAACGAAAAGAAAATGGTTCTGGATAGGTTTCTTTTTCAATGAATTTGCGTTGGGTTTTGCCGTTATAGAGCCCGATTCGTATAAAGAATACTTCAAAAGAATGATCAAAGAACAAGAGGAAGCCAAAAAAGAAGCTGAACCTAAAAAAATTGTGAAGGCAGTTCCGAAGGAGAACGAATGGGGTTGTGCCTGCGGCAGAGCCAATCCGAATTATGTAACCACCTGTCTTTGCGGCAGGGCTAAAGAAAATTCGTTTTTTGATGAAATCGTCGAGAAGGAGCAAAAGCCGACGCTGAAAGAATAATTGGTGCAAAGAATGGCGCTGCTTCTGCGGCAGAGTCAATTCGGATTATGTGACCACCTGCCTTTGCGGGAAAGAAAAAGAAGATGCTTTTTCCGAAGAGATCAGCCAAACGAAGCAGATCCGTTAAAAAAATAAAGAGTGGAAAAACCAAATAACGAAAAAGACAGTCGGATGGTTCGGTCCGACTGTCTTTTTCGAGATCGGTCACTTTATAGTCATTTTGACAGGATATCATATCATTAATAAAAAGGATAATACTATTTCATAACCAATCACCGATGTCCCCCGGGTCTCGCCTGCCGGGTGCGTGACCGCACCGGACGAATATGTTCCGGTAACGATCTTTACATAGTCGCTTAATATGCTTCAAAAACGAAATCGACAGCGGAGGCACTCCGCCGGTGCTTCTGCTTCGCAGAGGTGTCCACAGGACACCCGCACCCTCTTAGGCGACGGGTGCCATTCGGACTTTCAGTGGGGGTTATAATCCCCCCACTGAAACCCCGAGGAGCTAAAGCTCCTGCGGTGAGGTTGGATCAATGCAGCCGATGTTAAGCGAGCTTACATCGGGCTTTGCTCCGAGTTAAACGAAAACGGAAAAACGGAAGGATGAATACTATGCTGTATGAAGAGATACTGGAAAAAGACGGGTTTCGGAGAATGGGAAATCAATATGCCGTTAAACCGGTTGCCGGTCTTGATGCACTGGTGCGTCAGGATCAGGATACCCTGACGATGTCGGTACCGTGTGCATCACCGTTGGTGGATTATGAAAAGGAAATCAATGATTATCTGAAAACACTGTCAGCAGACTATGACGGAATGACTGTGGATTTTGGCGAAAGACAAATGCGGCTGAAGGGTCATGCTGCATCCGGAGAGGAGACCGAAAGTCTGCTGGACAAAATGCAAAGCCTTGTCAGAATGATAAAGGAAAAGTACGATCTGCTGCCGGTGTGTATGTGCTGCGGCAGGATCGGCACGGTGACGGTACAGGATTACTTCGGAAATGTCAGAGTCATTTGCGGTATATGCGCCGATGAACAAAAGCTGCATCACGAGCATCAGGAACAGGTGGAGCAGCAGAGAATGGACGCAAAAAAGGAAATGTATCTGGAAGCACAAGCCTATCACCCTGTTTATCGCTGTCTGAAGATAGGCGTAAAGGGCGGCTTGTATACTTGTGCGCTGGGGTTGGTGTTCTTTCTGATCTCCGCATTTCTGCCGATGTTTCACTATTTGGTTACGCTGAAGGCAGCCTTTACTGCCGTTTATGTGGTAGACCGCCTGTGGGAAGTAAAGCACCTTCCTATGACGGGGAAATTTGTTTTCGGAACTTTCAGCGCCTTTGTGACCATTAGTGCGGTGTCCGGTCTGTTTATGCTACTGTTCTGCAAGCTGACAGGCTATAGTGTGGTTCAGCCGATGATGCTGTTCAGTGATATGGTGGCATATAATCTGGTTTTCGGATTCATCGGCTATGCAGTAATGTCATTTATCATGATTTTATTGAAAAGGGCCATCTGAACGATTCGGACAGTCACTTACAGTTCACTTTTCAGTCACGATAAAGTCACTTTGGTTATGTATGATATAGACACAGCAAGAAAAAACGATTGATCAACACAACAGAAAAGGAGAGAGGCAGCTCAGAACTGTACGGTAAGGGGAGCTTTGGAATACAGCGGTCTGAAAGAGGAAGACTTTGACTTTTCAAGGTTCGGCTTTGATGCTGACGGTAATGTATATGTGGTTTCTGATGAATCAGTCAGCACGGAGCTGAAACCGATTTCTGCTGCTACCTTCCGTGAGATGGGATACGGCATTGCGGAGGCTGCGGAAGAAGAATAACTTTCTGCGGTACATGAAAAGACGGTACAGTCCCGCTTGAATGAAAAACGAATCAAGTATGAAAGACAGCTTTTGTGCTGAAACAGTTATTGTTCAGCGCAAAGCTGTTTTTTATGATTCTGATCCGCAGAGTGGACAAACAATGAATCAGATGATATAATCATACTATTCAAAGAATGCTTTCAAATTATTTGCGACAAATCCCGCATTGCAGCCGATCCACGGAAGATAACAGGGATTCCTGCGGATTCTGCCTTGTTCTGCGATGTTTTTCGCCGGATTGATTGAAAGATTCTGATCAGACAGGAGCCGGACAGGCTGAAATAAACAGAGGAGTGACAGGAATGGATATTCAAAAAGTGATGGCAGAGATGAAAAAATACCTGCCTGCGCTGCCGGCAGTAAGGCTGAAAGCGGAAAAGGGAGAGCCGGGGCTATTTGACAGTAAGTTAGGGGGAACGCCCTATTTCCCGAAGGATATGGAATATCCTATGGGAAAAACAAACGCTTTCAGGAACCAGCCGCTGATCATGCTGGCACAGCTTAATTTTGACGAGCTTCCCCATATTCCGGATTTTCCGGAAAAGGGAATGCTGCAGTTTTTTATAGCGGCGGACGATCTCTACGGTATGGCGTCCGGATACGGAGAGGAAATGACTGCCCAGAATAATTTCCGTGTTATTTATCATGAGACGATTATCAAAGACGAGAGTTGTCTGCTCCGACCGGAGGAAATACCGCAGTATTCCGGCGAAGACGAGCTGCTGCTGCCCTTCAGCGGCAGTTACCGTCTGACGGCTTGTCAGGCTGAAACGCTGCCGGCTACTGCGTGTGATTACCGCTTTGAAGAGGCGTTTGTGAGATGCTACAATGAACAGGCAGAGGAACCGATTGAGGCTTTATGGGATCTGGATGATGAAACAGCCGAACAGATCTATACTGACGCCGATAGTTCTTTTCATGCGATCATCGGCGGGTATCCTGTTTTTGCACAGGACGATCCAAGACTTGACGAGGCGCTGAGTGACTGTGATACGCTGTTGTTTGAGCTGAACAGTGTGTATGACGCTCCCCGGGGGATTGATATCATGTGGGGCGATATGGGAACAGGCGCCTTTATGATCCCACGGAAAAACCTGAGAGAACTTGACTTTTCAAGAGTGCTGTATAATTATGACTGTTCATAACGCCGGATGATACAATAGGTATCAAAAGGTACTGAGGCATCGGTTATCGTGATAATAGGCTGTGATGGGGGCTTTCTGTCTGCGGAGAGCTCCGGGTCGAATCGTGTCCGTGTACCGCCGGAATGAAGGATTCCGGTCGGTTAAATATCCCTTTACGAGTCTATCATCAACTTTGTGCAGAATGACGAAGATCACTTCACCAAGGAACAGAATTTTGAGCTTATTATCTGTGAAAAATGCGGAAGAATTTTAGCATAATATACAAAAAATCAAAGAAAAATTTTCCTAAAATCAACAAAGAAATCCGAGAAAAAGCCTTGCAAAATGCAGAATTGTATGCTATTATAATGAAGCGTGACTGCGACAGATATGCGATGAAGCGGGAGGTTGCGGCAGAAAATGCCGGTTTTTCCGTGGAGTATGTCCGATTTTAAACCGGGCGAAAGAATATTTTATAGAGTGAAAAGGTGATTTCCCATGAGTTGCAGGGGAAGAACCTCGGTATGCTCTGATTTTCTCGAAACCTTGACCCGGTAGACATCATGTTCTGCCGGTTTTTTATAAGAGTTGCAGGAAACACCCGGAAGGGTGTAGAGGAATTGAGAGAACGCCCGCCAACTACAATAAGGAGGCGATGACAGTGGCAGTCAAGGAAAAAATAAGGATAAGAATCAAGGGTTATGATCATCAGTTGGTGGATCAGTCCGCCGAGAAGATCGTAGCAACCGCAAAGCGTACAGGTGCCAGGGTTTCGGGTCCTGTGCCGCTGCCGACCGAAAAACAGGTCGTAACGATCCTTCGTGCTGTTCATAAGTACAAGTACAGCCGTGAGCAGTTCGAAACAAGAACCCACAAAAGACTGATCGACATCCTGAGACCCTCAAACAAAACCGTTGAGGCTCTGACAGGACTCGAGCTCCCTGCCGGTGTTGAAATCGAGATCAAACTCTGATTATCAACCAACAAGCAGCCGGGGTCATGTCGGTGAAAAGCCGACCAATAACCTATCAAGGAGGAAAAACAAATGCAGAAAGCAATCATCGGAAAGAAAATCGGTATGACACAGATTTTCGATGAAAAGGGCGCCGTACTCCCTGTAACTGTCATTGAAGCAGGTCCCTGCGTGGTATCTCAGATCAAGACAGCAGAAAACGACGGCTACGAAGCAATTCAGCTCGGCTTCGGCGACATCAAGCTGAAGATCCAGAACGGCAGCGGCAAGGGCAAGAGAGCCCGCAGCGAGAAGTTCAAGAACGATCCTGTCAACATCACAAAGCCGATGCTCGGACACTTCAAGAAGGCAGATGTAGCCCCCAAGCGCACACTTCGTGAATTCAGAGTAGAAAATCTCGATGCTTACAAAGTCGGCGATATCATCAAGGCTGACGCTTTTGCCGAGGGTGACAAGATTGATGTAACAGGCAAGAGCAAGGGTAAGGGATATGCCGGCGTCATCAAGCGCTGGAATTTCCACCGTCTGAAGGAAACTCACGGTTCCGGACCTGTTGCCCGTCACGGCGGATCAATGGGTGCCTGCTCAACCCCGTCCAGAGTATGGAAGGGCAAGAAGATGGCAGGACATCTCGGAGCTGAGAGAGTGACGGTACAGAACCTGACCGTAGTAAAAGTTGACGCAGAAAACAATCTTATCGCAGTAAAGGGTGCCGTTCCCGGTCCTAACGGCGGTATTGTTGTACTTCGTGACAGCGTTAAGGCATAAGGGAAGGAGGAATTTCAAGTGGCTAATATAGATGTTCTCGATATGGCGGGCAAGAAGGTCGGCACTGCCGAGCTTTCAGACGCTGTTTTCGGCATTGAGCCCAACACGGCTGCAATGCATCAGATGGTAGTGAACTATCTGGCAAACAACCGTCAGGGCACACAGTCAGCGCTTACCCGTGCAGAGGTAAGAGGCGGCGGCAGAAAGCCCTGGAAGCAGAAGGGTACAGGTCACGCAAGACAGGGCTCCACCCGTGCTCCCCAGTGGACACACGGCGGCGTTGTATTTGCTCCGAAGCCCAGAAGCTACAGATTTACCGTAAACAAGAAGGTAAGAAGACTGGCTATGAAGTCTGCTTTCTCCGCAAAGCTGAACGACAACCAGATTGTTGTTCTGGACAGCCTGACCATGGACCAGTACAAGACAAAGACCATCGCAGAAATGTTGAAGGCTGTCGGCTCAGAGCGCAAGGCGCTGATCGTACTGCCCGAGGTCAGCACAATGGTGGTTAACTCCGCAAGAAACATTCCCGGTGTTAAGACCGCACAGGTAAATACACTGAATGTATATGACATTATGAACGCTGATAAGCTGGTTATCGTAAAAGACGCTATCAGCAAGATCGAGGAGGTATACGCATGACAGCTCGTGATATCATCATTATGCCTATCATCACAGAAAAGAGCATGGCAGGCGTAGCAACTGATAAGAAATATACCTTCAAGGTTGACAAGAAAGCTACCAAGATCCAGATCGCTCAGGCGGTTGCCGAGATCTTCGGAGTAAAGGTCAAGAAGGTAAACACCGTTAACGTAAGAGGCCGTATGCGCCGTCAGGGCAGATATGAAGGTTACACACCTTCATGGAAAAAGGCTTATGTAACGCTTACGGAAGACAGCAAGACCATCGAATTTTTCGACGGCATGATGTAATACCTTTTCTGTGAATGTGCGGTGCGGAACAGTCCGCCGAAGCACAGCGCCAGCCCGGCTGATCCTGAAGATCGGAAAAGGGCACCGGGACGTTCGTTCAGTACAGAATCCGCCGTCCCAGACAAAAGGTATGAACCTGCGTTGGCAATGAACGCAGGCAGAAGGAATGGAGAGAAGATCTCCGCAAAGCCATCATGAGGAGAGTGAAACAAATGGCAATTAAGGTATATAAGCCGACCAGCCCGGCAAGAAGAAATATGTCGGTTACTGATTACTCGGTTTTGTCAAAGGTTGAGCCTGAGAAGAGCCTTCTTGCTCCGCTCAACAAAAAGTCCGGCCGTAACAGCTACGGCAGAATTACTGTTCGTCACAGAGGCGGCGGTAATCGCAACAAGTACAGAATCATCGACTTCAAGCGTCGTAAGTTTGATGTAGAAGCCACTGTAAAATCACTGGAGTACGATCCGAACCGTTCGGCTCACATCGCACTCATTGAGTATGCAGACGGCGAAAAAAGCTACATCATCGCTCCTGTAGGTCTGAAGGTAGGCTACAAGGTAGTCAGCGGACCGAACGCAGATATCAAACCCGGCAACGCTCTGCCGCTGGCGAATATCCCTGTAGGTACCTTCGTACACAACGTAGAGCTTTATCCCGGCAAGGGCGCACAGCTTGCAAGAAGCGCCGGCAACATGGCACAGCTCATGGCTAAGGAAAACGGTCTTGCACTGCTCAGACTTCCTTCCGGCGAGCTGAGAAACGTTCCTGAAAACTGCATGGCAACCATCGGTCAGGTCAGCAATATTGACCACGAGAACGTCAAGATCGGTAAAGCAGGCCGTAAGCGCAACATGGGCTGGAGACCGACTGTCAGAGGTTCCGTAATGAACCCGAACGATCACCCCCACGGCGGTGGTGAGGGTAAATCCCCCGTTGGCCGTCCCGGACCTGTAACACCTTGGGGTAAGCCTGCACTGGGCTATAAGACCAGAAAGAACACCCGTTCCGACAGACTTATCGTAAGACGCAGAAACGGTAAATAATAGGACTGCAGAAAGGAGCTTTATACTATGAGCAGAAGCATTAAAAAGGGTCCTTATGTGCAGCCTGTGCTGCTTAAAAGGGTTCAGCAGATGAATGAGCTCGGCGAGAAGAAGATCCTCAAAACATGGAGCAGATCTTCTACCATCTATCCCGAGTTTGTAGGTCATACATTTGCGGTTCATGATGGCCGCAAGCATGTTCCGGTATATGTAACAGAAGATATGGTAGGACATAAGCTCGGCGAGTTTGCGCCCACCAGAACCTTTAAGGGTCATGCCGGTTCTAAAACATCGAAATAAGCCGGAAAGGAGTGTATGAACATGGAAGCAAGGGCAGAGCTTAAATACGCCCGTATTTCTCCAAGAAAGGTACAGATCGTTCTTGATCTGATCCGCAACAAGCCTTGCGATTATGCAATGGCGGTTCTCAGGCACACCCCGAAGGCTGCTTGTGAGGATCTGGAAAAACTCCTCAAGTCAGCAATGGCTAATGCTGAGAACAACCACAACATGGATGTCAATAAACTCTATGTGGCAGAGTGCTTCGTAGGTCAGGGTCCTATCCTCAAGAGAATCCGTCCGAGAGACCACGGCCGTGCATACAGAATTGATAAGAAAACATCACACATTACTCTGGTACTCAAAGAGAAAGATTAATCGGTGAGGAGGTAAACTAATGGGCCAGAAAGTTAATCCGCACGGTCTTCGTGTCGGCGTTATTAAAAATTGGGACTCGCGTTGGTTTGTAAGCGACAAAGACTTCGGCGATACGCTCGTTGAAGACTACAACCTCCGTAAGACTCTGAAAAAACAGCTTAACTCTGCAGGCGTACCTAAGATCGAGATCGAAAGAGACGCTTCAAGAGTAAGAATTCATATCCACTGTGCAAAGCCCGGAATGGTAATCGGTAAGGGCGGCGCAGAAATCGAGAAGCTCAGACTGCAGTGTGAAAAAATGCTGGGCAAGCCTGTTGCCATCAATATCGTAGAGGTTAAGAACCCCGATATCGACGCACAGCTTATCGCAGAGAACGTAGCACAGCAGCTCGAAAAGAGAATTTCCTTCCGTCGTGCTATGAAGCAGGCAATCGGCCGTGCTATGAAGTGCAACGCAAAGGGTATCAAGATTCAGTGTGCAGGCCGTCTCGGCGGTGCAGAAATCGCCAGAGCAGAACAGTATCATGAAGGTACGATTCCGCTGCAGACACTGAGAGCAGACATTGACTACGGCTTTGCTGAGGCAGCAACAACCTACGGCATCATCGGCGTAAAGGTATGGCTGTACAAGGGCGAGGTCCTCAATGACAACCGCAAGCCTCGTAAGGAAGGAGGCAACAAATAATGTTAATGCCTAAGAGAGTAAAGTACCGCAGAGTGCACAGAGGCCGTATGACCGGTAAGGCACTTCGTGGTAACAAGGTAACCTACGGTGAGTACGGCATTCAGGCCCTCGAGCCCGGCTGGATTACAGCCAACCAGATCGAGGCTGCCCGTATTGCAATGACCCGTTACTGTAAGAGATTCGGTAAGGTATGGATCAAGATTTTCCCCGATAAGCCTGTAACCAAAAAGCCCGCAGAAGTCCGCATGGGTTCCGGTAAAGGTTCACCCGAGTTCTGGGTAGCTGTTATCAAGCCCGGCAAGGTAATGTTCGAGCTGGCAGGCGTACCTGAGGCAACTGCCAGAGAAGCACTTCGTCTGGCTGCGAATAAGCTGCCTCTCAAGACAAAGTTCGTGACTAAGGAAGAAACGGAGGCTGACGCATAATGAAGACTTCAGAACTCAGAGAAATGACATCGGCTGAGCTTACTACAAAGCTTCAGGACCTCAAAGAGGAGCTTTTCAACCTTCGCTTTCAGCTTGCCATCAATCAGCTCGACAACCCGATGCGTATTTCAGCAGTAAAGAAAGACATCGCAAGAGTACAGACAGTGATCCGTCAGAACGAGCTTTCGGAAAACGCTGAAGGCTAAGGGGAAGGAGGAAAACCACTGTGAGTGAAAGAAATCTTAGAAAGACAGAAGTCGGCAAGGTAGTAAGCGACAAAATGGATAAAACCGTTGTTGTTGCCATCGAGAACAGTGTAAAGCACCCGCTTTACAACAAGATCATCAAGCGTACCATAAAGTTCAAGGTGCATGACGAGAATAACGAGTGCAAGGTTGGCGACAGAGTACGCATTATGGAGACCCGTCCCCTGTCAAAGGATAAGAGATGGCGCCTTGTTGAGATCATCGAGAAAGCAAAATAATATAAGTCTTTGGTAAAAGGAGGAAAGCACTGTGATACAGCAGCAGACCTACCTCAAAGTAGCCGACAACACAGGAGCAAAGGAGCTTATGTGCATCCGTGTTCTTGGTGGCACCGGCAGGAGGTACGCAAATATAGGCGACGTTGTGGTAGCTTCGGTTAAAAAAGCAGCACCCGGCGGCGTTGTTAAAAAAGGCGATGTAGTAAAGGCAGTAATCGTACGTTCCGCAAAGGGCGTTCGTCGTGAGGACGGCACATATATCCGTTTTGATGAAAATGCAGCCGTTATCATCAAGGACGACAAAAACCCCAGAGGAACCCGTATTTTTGGACCAGTAGCAAGAGAGCTTCGTGATAAGGATTATATGAAGATCCTGTCTCTTGCGCCGGAAGTACTTTGATTGGGAGGTGCAGTGAATATGAGTAATAAGCTTCATGTTAAAACAGGCGACAAGGTAGTCGTTCTGAGCGGCACCGAAAAGGGTAAAACCGGCAAGGTTCTGGCAGTCAGCCCCAAAGAGGGTAAGGTAATCATCGAAAAGGTGAACCTCGTATCAAAACATGTAAAGCCCCGCAAGATGGGTGACCAGGGCGGTATCGTAGAAGCAGAAGGCGCAATGTATGCCTGCAAAGTACAGGTAGTATGCCCCCGCTGCAACAAGCCTACCAGAGTGGCTCACAGAATCTTGGAGGACGGCACCAAAGAACGCATTTGTAAGAAATGCGGCGAAGCGCTTTAAGGAGGTAGGAACACATGACAAGACTGAAAGAACTCTATGTCAAAGAAGCTGCTCCTGCTCTTATGAAGAAGTTTTCTTACAAGAGCGTTATGCAGATTCCGAAGCTGGAAAAAATCGTAATCAATGTCGGTGCCGGCGAAGCAAAGGAAAACTCCAAGGCTATCGAAGCAATCAGCGGTGATCTGGCAAAGATCACCGGTCAGAAGCCGGTCGTTTGCCGTGCAAAGAAGAGCGTAGCAAACTTCAAGCTGAGAGAAGGTACGCCTAACGGCGTGAAGGTAACACTTCGCGGCAGCAAGATGTATGAATTCATGGACAGACTGTTCAACGTAGCACTGCCCAGAGTTCGTGACTTCAGAGGGATCAACCCCAACTCTTTCGACGGAAGAGGCAACTACAACATGGGCCTGAAGGAACAGCTCATCTTCCCTGAGATCGACTTTGATAAGATCGACAAGGTTCGTGGAATGGATATTTGCTTTGTAACAACGGCAACAACAGACGAAGAGGCTCGTGAGCTGCTCACGCTTATGGGCGCACCGTTTTCTAAGTAAGGAGGGATTATTGTGGCCAAAACATCTATGAAGATCAAACAGCAGAGAGAACCGAAGTTCTCTACAAGAGCATATAACAGATGCAAAATCTGCGGCAGGCCGCACGCTTATCTCCGTAAATATGGTGTTTGCCGTATCTGCTTCAGAGAGCTTGCTTACAAAGGCGAAATTCCGGGTGTAAAGAAAGCCAGCTGGTAAGGCATTACTAAAGGAGGTAAACCGATTATGCAGATTACAGATGCTATTGCAGATCTGCTTACGAGAATCCGTAACGCAAATACTGCAAAACATGATACAGTAGAAGTTCCTGCTTCCAACATCAAGAAGGCGATCACTCAGATTCTTCTGGACGAGGGCTACATCAAGAGCTTTACCGTAATTGATGACAACAAGCAGGGTATGATCAAAATTGCGCTGAAATACGGCGAGGGCAAATCACCTGTTATCACAGGTCTGAAGAGAGTTTCCAAGCCCGGTCTTCGTATTTACAGTGATGTAGAAAATATGCCGAAGGTCATGAAGGGACTCGGCGTTGCCATTATTTCAACATCCAAGGGTGTTATGACAGACCGTCAGGCACGCAAGGAGAACGTTGGCGGCGAAGTTCTTGCATACATTTGGTAATAAGGGGGCGCTGAAATGTCACGAATTGGAAGAAAACCCATAAATATTCCCGCCGGCGTAGATGTAACCATCGGTGACGGCGTTATCACGGTAAAGGGACCGAAGGGCACGCTGACAAAACCCTTCCATACCAATATGACCGTAAAGCAGGAGGGTGCAGAGATCATCGTCACCCGTCCTGACGACGACAAACTGAACCGTTCACTGCACGGCCTGACAAGAAGCAACATTCACAACATGGTTGAAGGCGTAACAAACGGCTTTGCAAAGGAGCTGGAGGTTAACGGTGTAGGTTACCGTGTACAGAAGAAGGGCAAAGAGCTGGTTATGAACCTTGGTTTCTCTCATCAGGTTATTTTTGAGGATACCGATGACATCACCATCGAGGCTCCCACACCCAACAAGATCATTATCCGTGGTATCGACAAGCAGAAGGTTGGTCAGTTTGCTGCGGAAGTCAGAGAAAAGCGTCCTCCGGAGCCGTATAAGGGCAAGGGAATCAAGTATGTCAACGAATTTATCCGCCGCAAGGAAGGTAAAGCCGGCAAGGGTAAGAAGTAATGAAGGAGTGAAAAAGCTATGGTTAAAAAGCCTGATACAAATAAGGCAAGACTTAAACGCCACAAGAGAGTTCGCAGCAAGATCAGCGGAACTGCTGAGTGTCCTCGTCTGAATGTCTTTCGCTCCACCAATAACATCTATGCACAGTTAATTGATGATGTGAAGGGCGTTACTCTTTGCTCAGCTTCATCTCTTGATAAGGAAATTGATGTTTACGGCGGAAACAAGGAAGCTGCCCGCAAGGTAGGCGAGCTCATCGCAAAGAGAGCAGCAGACAAGGGTATTTCCGAAGTCGTATTCGACAGAGGCGGTTATATTTTCCACGGCCGTGTCAAGGAGCTGGCCGAAGGCGCTCGTGAGGGCGGCCTCAAGTTCTAATTGAAGGAGGAGAAAACTTTGGCTATAATTGACGGAACAACTTTAGATTTGAAAGAGCACGTTGTAGCAATCAACCGTGTTTCTAAAACAGTAAAGGGCGGCCGTATCTTCAAGTTTGCAGCGCTTGTAGTTGTAGGCGACGGAAACGGTATCGTAGGTTTTGGTATCGGCAAAGCAGGTGAAGTACCGGACGCTATCCGCAAGGGTATTGAAGACGCTAAAAAGAACCTGAAGAAGATCTCTCTGAAGGGCACCACCATTCCTCACGAGGTAATGGGCGAGTTTGGCGCAGGCAAGGTACTGATGAAGCCCGCAGCACCCGGTACCGGCGTAATCGCAGGCGGTCCTGTCCGTGCAGTCATCGAGGCTGTCGGCATCAAAGACATCAGAACCAAGGCTCTGCGTTCCAACAATCCCTGCAACGTAGTAAGAGCTACACTGGCAGGTCTTGAAAGCCTGAGAACAGCAGATCAGGTAGCTGCTGTCAGAGGCAAGTCTGCAAAAGAAATTCTGTGATTGGGAGGTAGCAAACATGGCACAGCTTAAAATTACTCTGAAAAAGAGCTTAATTGGAAGACCGAAGAACCAGATTGCCACTGCCTACTCACTTGGTCTTACAAAGCCGGGCAAGGTTACAGTACAGCCTGACAATGTACAGACACAGGGCAAGATTAATACGATCAAACACCTTGTTGAGGTGACAGAGGCTTAAGTTAGGAGGTGCTCAAACATGAATTTGCACGATCTTTCACCTGCTGAGGGCAGCACAAAGGCTTCCAGAAGAATCGGCAGAGGACACGGCTCAGGCTGGGGTAAAACCGCAGGCAAGGGTCACAAGGGTCAGAAGGCTCGTTCGGGCGGCAGCATCCGTCCGGGTTTTGAAGGCGGTCAGATGCCGCTGCAGAGACGCATTCCGAAAAGAGGCTTTAACAACATTTTCGCAAAGAAGATTGTTGCCATCAACCTTTCCGCACTGAATGCGTTTGATGACGGCGCTGAGGTAACTGCCGAGGCTCTCATCGAAAAGGGTATCATCAAGGACGCTTATGACGGTGTAAAAATCCTTGGCAATGGTACACTGAATAAAAATCTTACCGTAAAGGTTGCAGCGTTTTCTGCGTCTGCAAAGCAGAAGATAGAGGCTGCGGGAGGAAAGGCTGAGGTGGTCTGATTTGTTCAAAACAATCGCTAATGCCTGGAAAATCCCCGATCTTCGGAAGAAGATGCTGTTTACTCTCTTTGTAGTATTTATTTTCAGAATCGGTTCCGTTATCCCGGTACCGTTTCTGGATGTAACCGCACTGAAATCCCTGACAGCAGGTCTCTCCGGCGGAGAAAGTATGCTGGCATATTTCGATTTGTTTTCCGGTGGTGCATTTTCCAATGCAACGCTGTTCGCAATGTCCGTAACCCCGTACATCAACTCTTCCATCATCATGCAGCTCCTTTCTGTTGCCATTCCTCCTTTGGAGAGACTGACGAAGGAAGGCACCGAGGGAAGAAAGAAGATTGCCACTATTACACGTTACGTCACCGTAGTGCTGGGCATCATTCAGGGTACAGCTTATTACATCTGGCTGTATCGTTCCAACATCGTTGAATACAGAGGCTGGAACTTTGAATGTGTCTTCACCTGCATTACCATTATCCTTGTTTTCACAGCCGGTACGGCTATGATGATGTGGATGGGCGAGCAGATCAACCAGAACGGTGTCGGCAATGGTATCTCCATTCTTCTTTTCGTTGGTATCATCGCAAGACTTCCCGTCACCATGGGTACACTGTGGGAGACATTCAAGGCAGGTCTTGAGGGCGACACTGCAAAGATCATCTTCCCGATCATCTTTGTTCTGCTGTTCCTGGTGATTATATGGGTTATCGTGTTTATGAACGACGCTGAACGCCGTATTCCCGTACAGTACGCCAAGCGGGTTGTCGGACGGAAAATGTATGGCGGTCAGAGCACATATCTTCCTATCAAGGTAGGTCTTTCGGGCGTCATGCCGATCATCTTCGCTAGCTCGATTCTGTCCATTCCGTCAACCATTCTCCTCTTTATCGGTGAGGAAAATGTCAACGATTTCTGGAGAGGTTTCTTCAATCTCTTCACCATGGGCGGCTGGGTATATATCGTGCTGTACTTCCTGCTGATCATCGGCTTTGCTTATTTCTACGTTACGATTCAGTACAATCCGATTGAAATGAGCAATAACCTGCGTCAGAATAACGGTACCATCAAAGGTATCCGTCCCGGAAAACCCACCACAGACTATATCGCAAAGATTCTTTCCAAGATCACACTGATCGGCGCACTGTTTTTGGCATTCATCGCCATCGTTCCCCTTATCTACTCCAATCTGACGAATATGAGAGGCTTGATGATGGGCGGAACTTCAGTCATCATTCTGGTCGGCGTTGCTCTTGAAACAATGAAACAGATTGAATCTCAGATGATGATGCGTCATTATAAGGGATTCCTTGACTAAGCTTATAAAGTGAAAGGAGCATATACTATGAACATCATCTTACTTGGCGCACCCGGTGCAGGCAAAGGTACCCAGGCAGAGGTAATCTGCGATAAGCTGCAGATTCCTACCATTTCAACAGGAAACATTATTCGTGAAGCGCTGAAAACCGGCACAGAAATGGGACTTAAGGCAAAGAGCTTTATGGAAGCAGGACAGCTTGTTCCTGATGAAGTCGTTATCGGCATCATCAAGGAACGCCTTAGTAAGGATGACTGTCAGAATGGCTTCATTCTGGATGGCTTCCCCAGAACCATTCCTCAGGCCGAGGCTCTGGACAAGATGGGCATCGTCATTGACAAGGTAATTGATATCGAAGTGAAGGACGAAGCAATCGTAAAGAGAATGTCCGGACGCCGTGTCTGCGAAAAGTGCGGCGCAAGCTACCACATGGAATATAAAAAGCCGGCGGTAGAAGGCGTATGCGACAAGTGCGAAGGCACCCTTGTTCAGCGTAAGGATGACCATCCTGATACAGTAAATGCTCGTCTTGAGGTTTATCATAAGGAAACAGAGCCCCTGAAAGACTACTATGCAGCACAGAATAAGCTGTCAATCGTAGAAGGACAGGAGACTATCGAGCAGACAACTGCCGAGATCCTGAAGGCTCTTGAGGATTAATTCATGATAAAGCTGAAAACTTCCCGTGATATAGAAATAATGCGTGAAGCGGGACGAATTTCACAAAGAGCATTGCAGCTTGCAGGAAAAGCTGTCAGACCCGGTGTCACTACACTGGAGATCGACAGCATCGTTCGCCGTTATATCGAGGAGCAGGGGGCAACCCCTTCTTTCCTCGGGTATGGCGGGTTCCCTGCCAGCGCGTGTATCTCAGTAAACAATGTAGTCATCCACGGCATACCCGACAGCAAAACGATCCTGAAAGAAGGCGACATCGTCAGCATAGATGTGGGAGCCTGCTATAAGGGCTTTCACGGAGACAATGCATGGACTTTTCCCTGCGGAAAGGTTTCAGACGAGGCGCAGGCGCTGATGGACGCAACCAGAGAAGCACTGTTTGAGGGAATCAAAAACGCTGTTGCGGGCAATCGGATCGGTGACATCGGTCATGCGGTTCAGAGTTATGTCGAGGCACGCAGTTACTCGGTGGTAAGAGATTTTGTCGGCCACGGAGTAGGTGCGAAGCTGCATGAAGACCCCAGCGTACCCAATTACGGAACACCCGGCAGAGGCGTCAAGCTGATGCCCGGCATGGTCATCGCAATCGAGCCGATGATCAATCAGGGCACACACCGTGTGCGGGTGCTTCAAGACAAATGGACAACAGTTACCGCCGACGGACTGCTATCCGCTCATTTTGAGCATACGGTAGCAATCACCTCGAGAGGACCGGTAATACTGACGTTGCCGGACTGAGGTGGAATATGAAGTTCGTAACAGGTATGATCGTCAGGAGCAAAAAAGGACATGATAAGGGCAGATTTTATGTGGTGCTGTCCGCAGCAGACAGAATTATGTATCTCTGTGATGCTGAAAAATATACAAGAGAGCAGCCGAAAAAGAAAAATCCGCTGCACCTTGCGCCCACCAAAACAGTCCTTGACCTTCAGTCCCCTGACGCCGACAGCGTAATCAGACAAACGCTCAGGGCTTTTCAGAGCAGAGCGTCATTTCCTAAGGAGGTTATCTAAATTGTCAAAACAAGATGTAATTGAGGTAGAAGGCGTAGTAAAAGAGGCTCTGCCAAACGCCCAGTTTAACGTAGAGCTTCCCAACGGTCATGTTATTCTGGCACATATTTCCGGCAAGCTGAGAATGAACTTTATCCGCATTCTCCCCGGAGATAAGGTCAAGCTGGAGATGTCTCCCTATGACCTGACAAAAGGCCGTATTACATGGCGCAGTAAGTAATTGATATCAACACCAAGGCTTTAAACGAAAGGAATGATAACACAATGAAAGTCAGACCTTCAGTAAAGAAAATCTGCGATAAATGCAAGGTTATCAAGCGCAAAGGCAAGATCATGGTTATCTGTGAAAACCCCAAGCACAAGCAGCGTCAGGGTTAATGACGCAATATCAATAATGGAGGTGCTAAGAGAATGGCACGTATTTCAGGTGTAGACTTACCCAGAGATAAAAGAGTTGAAATTGGCCTTACTTATATCTTCGGTATCGGCCGTAAGACATCAAACGATATCCTCGCAGCAACCGGTATCAATCCCGACACTCGTGTAAGAGATCTGACAGAGGAAGATATCTCCAAGCTGAGAGAGTATATTGATCATAACTGCCGTGTTGAGGGTGACCTCAGAAGAGACATCGCTTTCGATATCAAACGACTCATCGAGATCGGTTGCTACAGAGGCGTTCGTCACCGCAAGGGTCTTCCTGTAAGAGGCCAGCGTTCCAAGACAAACGCTCGTACAAGAAAAGGCCCCAGAAAGACTATGGCTAACAAGAAGAAATAATCAGGGGAGGAATTAACTGATGGCAGTTCAGAAGGGCGCAAAAAAGACGACGATCCGCAGACGCCGTGAGCGCAAGAACATAGAAAAGGGCGCTGCCCACATTCAGTCCACATTCAATAACACAATCGTGACCATTTCCGATGTTTACGGAAATGCAATTTCATGGGCAAGTGCCGGTGAGCTGGGCTTCAGAGGCTCCAGAAAATCCACACCGTTTGCTGCACAGTCTGCTGCAGAGACAGCCGCTAAGGTAGCAATCGACCATGGTATGAAGAGCGTTGAGGTTTATGTAAAGGGACCCGGCGCAGGCAGAGAGGCTGCAATCAGAGCATTGCAGAGTGCAGGCCTTGAAGTCAGCATGATCAAGGATGTAACACCCATTCCGCACAACGGTTGCCGTCCTCCGAAGAGAAGACGTGTATAAAATAACAGGAGGTGCAGAACAATGGCAGTAAATAAAGATCCGATCCTGAAGAGATGCAGATATCTGGGTATCAGCCCTGCAGTAGTAGGTATCTCAAAGGAATCCAGAAAGAACCCTAATGCAAACAGCAGAAGAAAGGTTTCCGAGTATGGTATGCAGTTGAAAGAGAAGCAGAAGCTGAAGTTCATCTACGGCGTACTGGAGAAGCCCTTCCATCATTATTTTGAGATTGCTTCCAAAATGGAAGGTCAGGCAGGTAACAACCTGATCACCGTTCTGGAGTCCAGACTGGACAGCGTTGTCTACAGAATGGGTCTGGCACTCACCAGAAGAGAAGCAAGACAGCTTGCAACACACGGTCATTTTCTTGTCAACGGTAAGAAGGTAGACATTCCTTCCTACAGAGTAAAGGCAGGGGACGTGATTGCTCTCAGAGATAAGAGCAAGAGCAGCGCAAAGTTCAAAGACGTAGTCGAGCAGACAAACGGCAGAGTCGTTCCCATGTGGCTCGAGATGAACAAAGAACAGCTTAGTGCAAAGGTTGTTCGTATGCCTACCATCGAGGACATTGACTATGAGGTTGCACCTCACCTTATCGTTGAGTTGTACTCCAAGTAATCCCGTTCGAATTGCAGGATACACACATCAAAGCGGTCATTGCGCCGCCTAATGTTAAGGAGGTAAGCTGATGATTGAGATTCAAAAGCCCAGAATAGAAACGACTGAATTATCCGAAGACGGCAGATTTGGCAGATTCGTAGTCGAGCCGCTGGAGCGTGGCTTCGGAAATACGCTCGGAAACAGCCTTAGAAGAGTGCTGCTTTCCTCCCTTGAGGGTGTTGCGGTAACATCCATAAAGATAGACGGTGTTCTGCACGAGTTCTCAACGATCCCGGGTGTGAAGGAAGATGTAACGGCAATTGTACTCAACATGAAGGGTCTGATTGCCAAGCTCCACACAAACGGTCCGAAAACGGTAGAAATTGATGCGGTAGGTCCTTGTGTTGTCACGGCAGAGTCGATCAAGACAGACGCCGAGGTCGAAATTCTGAATCCTGATCTGCACATTGCCACCCTCGGCGAAACAGAGGACGGCAAGGCAGCCAAGCTGCATATCTGGATCACCCTGAACAAGGGCAGAGGATATGTGTCTTCAGACAGAAATAAGGCTGAAATGACAGGTAACGCTAATATCATCGGCGTCTTGCCGATTGATTCAATATATACGCCTGTGCTGAAAGTAAACTATACGGTAGAAAACACCCGTGTAGGTCAGATCACAGACTTTGACAAGCTGACGCTGGATGTATGGACAAACGGTGTTATCAACGCACAGGAAGCCGTTTCACTGGCAGCAAAGGTGCTGACAGAGCATCTGAACCTTTTTGTTAACCTTTCTGACAAGGGTACAACAACAGAGGTTATGATCGAGCCTAACGTACAGGGCAAAGAGAAGGTTCTTGAAATGACGATTGAAGAGCTGGATCTGTCCGTTCGTTCGTTCAACTGCCTGAAACGAGCAGGCATCAACACGGTAGAAGATCTTATCAACAAGTCTGAGGACGACATGATGAAGGTCAGAAACCTGGGACGCAAGTCCCTGGAAGAGGTTGTTGAAAAGCTCAATTCCCTCGGATTCCAATTACAAGCTGACGAGGACTGATATGCCTGTGCATATCGCCTCATAACATAACCAAAGGTAAAGGAGTGAATATCGATGCCCGGAACAAGAAAACTCGGCAGAGAGACTTCTCATAGAACTGCTATGCTCAGAGGTATGGTTACTTTCCTGCTGGAAAACGGAAAGATCGAAACAACTGTAACTCGTGCCAAGGAAGTAAGTGCCCTGACAGAAAAGTTTATTACTCTCGCTAAGGAAGAAACTCTCCACAACAAGCGTCTTGCTCTTGCATTCATCACAAAAGAGGATGTTGTCAACAAGCTGTTTAAGGAGATTGCTCCCAAGTATGCTGACCGTAACGGCGGCTATACACGCATTACAAAGATCGGTCCCCGCCGCGGCGACGCTGCTGAAATGGCAATTATCGAACTGATCTGATGTTAACGGGGCTCAGCCCTGAATCATGCAGCATCTGCCTCCTGTCCGAAAGGACAGGAGGCTTTTTGTTGTGTCTTTTTGTTGTGTCTTTTTGTTGTGTCTTTTTGTTGTGTCTTTTTGTTGTGTCTTTTTGTTGTGTCTTTTTGTTGTGTCTTTTTGTTGTGTCTTTTTGTTGTGTCTTTTTGTTG
>Ga0256405_10001339_pt1 | contig 67890 bp, 68 predicted proteins | sample RumenRJG_02DNA_FD_189096 | JGI IMG/M metagenome (GOLD analysis project Ga0256405, IMG submission 189096) | Bovine rumen microbial communities from Lethbridge, Alberta, Canada - RJG_02 | ecosystem: Host-associated > Mammals > Digestive system > Stomach > Rumen | place: Canada: Alberta... | reverse complement strand
TTCTGACGACATTTTACGCTGCACAAAGCAGGACAGGACAGATTTTTATGTTTCACTTACTTCTTACTGTTTCTTTTGTTTATGATGATGTGAAGTTACAGAAAGCACGATAAATAAAGGCTTTTTGGCACATATGAAATAAAAAAAGTCCTTTCGGACTTATTATTCTCAATGGTGATTCCCTGGGGGCTCGAACCCCAGACCCTCTGATTAAGAGTCAGATGCTCTACCAACTGAGCTAGGGAACCGAAGAGTGGTGACAAGTACGGGATTCGAACCCGTGAATGCCGCCGTGAAAGGGCGGTGTGTTAAGCCGCTTCACCAACTTGCCACAACAATGGCGCCCGAAACAGGACTCGAACCTGTGACCTGCCGGTTAACAGCCGGACGCTCTACCGACTGAGCTATTCGGGCACATTGCTAATATATAGTAACATTGAAATTACGGTTTTTCAAGAAAAAATAAAATTATTTCTGAGAAACTGTAAAAGTAAGAGAAATTTCTGAATTGGAAGTGCAGATGGTAGAATGTTGTTGTGAATAAATTACCGGAAAAACTTACGAAATTAAGAAAGCACTACAACTATTCGCAATCCTATCTTGCGGATGTTTTGCACGTAGATGTGCTGGAATATATGAATTATGAAAACGGATCGGGCATGATCGGTTATGATCAGATGAAGAAACTGGCTTCTCTGTATCATATCGATCTGGTCGATGTTTTTAAGAATTCGGCAGATGTGCAGTTATATGAAGTCAATAAGGCCAATACCGATGAGATCAACATCGAATATTTTACGGCCAAAGAGACGATATGGGACAAGATATCGAACTTCTATCAGCAGAATAAGGTAGCTTCTTCGATCATCGTCTTTTTACTGGTCACGATACTCATCATGTTCATCATATTGCAGAACACCGTGCGGCCTTTCACCTTGACGATACAGAACATCAACCGTCTTTCGGTATCGGAGACGACGGTCGTTTACATCGATGATTATTCCGGTGTCAACGGTTCCGGAAGCAATGCCAACGGCGAACTGTCCAACCTGACTTCTTCGGCTGCCGTCAAGGTCTGCGAAGGCGAAGGTTTTACGATCATACTGAATGAAGACGGCACCTTATCGCATGCCGGTCTCATCTCCAAATATGCCGATCAGATCGACGACTGGAAGAACATCGTCGATATCGCAGTCGGTGACAACCACATCGTCGGTGTGGATTCCAATGGCCGTGTACGCTGTTCGGGCGATACCTCGGACGGGGCATGCGATCTTCCTGATCCCAGAAACGTCAAAAAGGTCTTTGCGACGGCCAACGGCACGATCACGCTGGACCAGGACGGGGTCATCACATCGGCAGGTAGCTTCATCGGTTCGGGATCCTTGAAGAACTACTTCAATATCCGGGATGTCGCATCTTCCGAAAACATCCTGGCCATCCTTTGTGAGGATCATACGATCGATGTCTATACCAAGAATTCTCTCAACTATCTGGAAGCGGAATCCTGGACCGACATCGTCGATGTCGCCTGCGGAGATTCCTATGTCGCCGGACTGGACCGCTATGGCAAGGTCCACATCGAGATCGACAATGACGAGATCCGTTCGCAGATCGAACAGTGGTCCAACATCATCGCGATCGACGGCGCTTCCGATTATCTGATCGGTTTTGACGGCGTGAAGATCTACGGGGTAGGCAACAACGCATACCATCAGTTCGTCAAGGAAGAACTCATCAAGCAGAGGCTCGATATGGTCTCCAACGTGGAATACAGCATCGATGACAAATATGTCTCGGTGCAGTTCGATCCGGTATCCAATGCCTCGGGCTACATCGTCTCTCTGGATGTCGGCATCGGCATTTCGAGAAGAGTCGGCGTGGCGCAGGTCGTGCGTTTCGAGACGGAGAATATGACCGACGGCAAGAACTATACGCTTTCCATCGTTTCGATCGGCGAAGGCGATTATACCGATTCGGATGCCTATAAGCTCAACTTCACGTATCTCAAACCGGAAGAGACCTATACCTTCCCGGAGGCCTCCAACCAGAAGGAAGAGGAATTCCTCGCTTATCTTGTTTCGCTGGGCGTTCCTGAAGAAAACATCAGAAAGGTCGAAGGCGGCGAAGATGACTGGTGCGCAGCGGATGAGGTGACCGTGTCTTCTTCCAACCTTGACGGAAAGACTTTCACGAAGAGCGAATTATTGAACATGGAAATAGAATATACTTATTGTAAGGTGATGGATGATGAAAAGGACTAAGATCTGGCGCGTCAAAGGTTTCGAAGGAAGCTTTTCCGATGAGGAGCTGATCGAACTCATCCGCTCGGGAGAACTCAAGCCCGACTACGCGATCACGACAAGAGAGATGAAAAAGTGGGTAAAGCTGAAAGACAGCATTTACCAGTATTATATGGAGGACAAGGAAGATGAAACTGTATAACAGCTATACATTGAAAACGGAAGAATTCAAACCGATCGAAGAAGGCAAAGTCAGCATGTACGTCTGCGGACCGACCGTATACAATCATGCCCATATCGGCAATGCCCGTCCGATCGTCGTTTTTGATACTCTGCGCAGGACTTTTGAAGCTTTAGGTTATAAAGTGAAATTCGTTTCCAACTTCACCGATGTCGATGACAAGATCATCAACAAGGCGATCGAGGAGGGCGTCTCGGAAAACGAGATCGCCGAAAGATACATCAAGGCCTACAACGATGTCCGTGATTCTCTGAACATCGTTCCGATCGATGTCACGCCAAGAGTCACCGAGACGATGGATGAGATCATTGCCTTCATCGATGAGCTGGTCAGAAAAGGCCATGCCTATGTCGTGGACGGCGACGTCTACTTCGATGTGGAATCCGATCCGAAGTACGGCGAACTGTCTCATCAAAGACTCGAAGACCTCAATGCGGGGGCGAGAGTCGAGACCAACGATCTGAAAAAGAATCCGCAGGACTTCGCCTTATGGAAAAAGACCGACAAGGGCATCAAGTGGGATTCCCCTTGGGGCGAAGGCAGACCGGGATGGCATACCGAATGTGTCGTCATGATCGGCAAGGAGTTCAAGTCCGGCATGATCGATATCCACGGCGGCGGCAAGGACCTCAAGTTCCCGCACCATGAAAACGAAGTGGCGCAGTCCGAGTGCTGCAACGGCCACCATTTGGCCAACTACTGGATCCACAACGGCATGCTGGAGACAAAGGGCGGCAAGATGTCCAAATCCTTAGGCAATACCCAGTGGGCAAAAGACGTCATTGCGAAACACGGTCCCAACCTCGTGAGATGGTTCCTGCTGTCGGCAAGATACAGAGATTCTCTGATCTATGACGATGAGACATTCAATGCGGCAAAGACCGAACTGAATAAGATCGAGACTGCTTTGAAACAGGCGGAAGTCAAAGCACAGATCGCCGGAAAGGAAAATACCGGTGTCTATGATGAAGAGATGTATCAGCAGTTCATCGATCAGATGGCTGACGATCTCAATACGCCGAATGCCTACATGGTCATCTTTGAAACGCTCAAGAAGCTCAACCAGGCACTGCGCGTAAGAGACATCGATTTCGATGCCGTCTTTAAGGAATACAACGCGATCGGAAAGATGCTGGAGATCTTAGGCATCTTCATCGAAAAGAAAGTGCTGGATGAGGAAGATAAGAGAAACTATGCCTTGTGGAACGAGGCGAAGGCCAATAAGGATTTTGAGACGGCCGATAAGTATCGTGCCGCACTGATCGAAAAAGGGATCTTGTAATGGATCTCAAAGAGTGCAGCTCCAATTCCTTAAGTTTCATCGGCGATGCGGTCTTCACACTGCATGTAAGGGAATATTTCATCGAACATCATTACCAGTCGCCAAGCGTCTTACAGAGGCTGTGCAACGGCTACAATTCCGCCAAGGGACAGACGAAAGTCTTTACGAGACTGAACGATCAGGGATTCTTTACGGAAGAAGAGTTTGAGATCTACAAGCGGGGCCGCAATGCGATCGGCCACATCCCGAAAAACGGTGACAGGCAGACCTATGAATGTGCCTCGGGGCTTGAGGCGATCTGCGGGTATCTTTATCTGACGGATAAGGAAAGGCTGTCTGAATTTTTTGAAAAAGTCTTTGAAGGAGGGGTCCGTAATGAGTGATTATGTCTATGGAAAGAATTCGTTTTTTGAAGCCCTCAATGCCGGACGCATCGTAAAGGCCTATGTGCTGAACGACCAGGAGATCAGAAACAGGAAGATCCCTTACAAGATCGTCGATCGCAAAAAGCTCGATTCCATGGTCAAAGGAAACCATCAGGGTTATGTGGCGGAAGTCAAGCCGTATGAGCTTGCGGATGTAAACGACATGATCAAGGAAAAAAACGGTCTGATCGTGATGCTGGATGGTCTGGAAGACGTTCACAATCTCGGTGCGATCATAAGGACAGCGGAATGCGCCGGAGCCGATGGGGTCATCTATAAGTCGCACAATGCGGTCAAGGTCAATGAGACGGTGGCCAAAGTGGCCTGCGGAGCCCTGGAATACATGAAGGTCGCGGAAGTGACGAATCTTGTCAATACGATAAAGCAGCTGAAGAAAGCCGGCTACTGGATCGTCGGTTCGGCCGGCGAGGCGGAGCAGATGTACAACCAGATCGACTACGATATGAATGTCGTCCTTGTCATCGGTTCGGAAGGCAAAGGCATGTCAAGGCTCGTCAGGGAAGAGTGTGATTTCATGGTGAAATTACCGATGTATGGAAAGGTGACTTCGCTCAATGCGTCAGTGGCAGCCGGCATCCTTATATATAATGTGCTGGACAAGAGGAAGAAATAATCCACATTTGTGGAAAGATACTGAGAAATAAATGGGACGGATCTGAAAAAGAAAGTCCCGTTTTTTTATCCATAATTTTATTATGGAAGAAGATCTGAAACTCATCGAAGATACCAGAAGCGGTGATGACGCGGCGTTTTGCGCATTGGTGAAGAAATACCGACGTCTGATCTACAAGATCATCTACTCCTGTCATCTGGACAACGGAGACTTCCGTTATGACGAGGAGGACCTCTATCAGGAGGGCTGCCTTTCTTTGTATAAGTGCGTGTTCACCTTTGAAGAAGAAAGGAAGGTCCGCTTTTCGACCTATGCCTATATGATCATCCGCTCGAGGATCAAAGAGATCATAAGAGCCGAATACAGAGGAAGGGAAGAAGGCGTCTATTCTCTGGAGAAGGCTTCCCAGCACGATCTGAAGGATCTTGTCTGCTGTGACCCGATAAAGTATCATCGCGAGGAACAGGTGAAGGAAGAGCTTGACACCTTTTTCAAGAGCCTGAGCGAAGAAGACAGGCAGATCCTGACGCTGAAAGAAAAACAATACAGCTATAAGCAGATCTCGGAAAGACTGCAGATCGACCGCAAGCGCATCGACAACCGGATCCGTTATCTCAAGAAGCGGCTGAAGAAGCAGCTGTCTGAAAACTGCCTGTAAACAGGCGGTTTTTCTGAGAAAGCGGATTGACAGAAGGCTTTGTTTTGGTTAATATGAGAATGGTTATCGAGGAGATAACTTTTTAAATACCTTGAAGGAGGAATTATGAAAGATAAAAGAAAAGTAATTCTTACCTGCAGCGTTTGTCTGTCGCGTAATTATTCGACAAACAGAAACAACAACAGTGCGAAACGTATCGAGCTGATGAAGTATTGTCCGAAATGCAATAAACACACATTGCATAAAGAGACAAAATAGGAGGGAAGTATGAAGTGGTTTAATTTCAGTGCTATCTGGAAAGAGATCTCAAAGATCCGTTGGCCGAAGAGGAGCGATCTGTTCTCCAATTCTGTACAGGTACTCATCTTTACGGGTTTCTTTGCGTTATTCTTTGCTGTATGTCTTGTTGCGGTATCAGCGATCCTGAACGCTTTGGGAGTGCTCTGATATGACGGAAACAGCAAACAAAAAAGAATGGTATGTCGTCAATACCTATGCAGGTCATGAGAACCGTGTCAAAGACAATCTTGAAAAAAGACTGGAGACCATGGGCATCTCGGAAAACCTGTTCCGTATCGTCGTAGCCGAAGAGACACAGATCGAAGTCAAGAACGAAAAGTCCAAGGAAGTCGTCAAGAACATCTTCCCGGGCTATCTCTTCGTTGAGATGATCATGACGGATGAGGCATGGTATGTCGTCAGAAATACACCGGGCGTTACCGGATTTATCGGTTCTTCCGGTGGCGGTGCCAAACCGTTCCCTGTCAAACAGGATGAGATCGAAAAGATCTTAAGAAGGATCGGCCAATCCGACAAGTCCATCGAAGTCGATTTTGCGGTCGGCGATTCCGTCAAGATCCTGTCGGGTCCTTTCTCCGGCATGGAAGGCAAAGTCGAGTCCATGAACGATCAGGCACAGGTCGCTACTGTTCTTATCATCTTGTTCGGCCGTGAGACACCGACGGACATCAACTATGTAGATCTGGCAAAAACGGATTTTTAAGGAGTGAAATATGAGGATAATATTACTTATCGTTGCAGTATTGCTTATACTTATCTCCCTGTTACAGGGCGGCAAGTCCGATGCGCTTTCCGCTTTCACGGGAAACGGTGATCTCGGTCTGTTCCAGAACGTCAAGGAACGCGGACCGGAAAAGGTCATTTCGATCATTACGATGGTGCTTGGCATTTTATTCTTCGTATTGGTCATCATCATCAGAGTTACGGAATAATATTTTAGAAATAGCGAAATGAAGATTTCGCTATTTTCATCGTTTGGAAAATGAAAGACATTGCGGTAAACAGAAAAGCCTACCATGACTTCTTCATCGAAGAGACCTATGAAGCAGGCATGGTCTTACTGGGCTCGGAGATCAAGTCCCTTAGAAAGGGCAAGGTATCACTTAAGGAAGCTTACGTGTCTTTTGTCGACTCCGAGGCGTTCGTCAAGGGCATGCATATCGCATCATATAAGGATGCGACCTACAATGACCATGATGAGACCAGAGACAGGAAACTGCTTCTGCATAAAAAGGAGATCGACCGTTTGTTTTCCAAGTGTAAGATGCAAGGCTATACCTGTATCCCGTTGAGGGTCTATCTCAAGGACGGAAGAGCCAAGATCGAGATCGCTTTGGCCAAGGGCAAGACCTTATATGACAAGCGGGAATCTGATAAGAAACGGGATATGGAACGCCAGGCAAAACAGGCCATGAGAATCTAGAAAAACGTAATATAATAGAATCGTAGAAAGAGGGAAATCCATGGAAAAATTTATCGTTGAAATCAGTGCACGTCACATTCATGTCACCAAGGAACAGGTTGCCGTCTTATTCGGTGAGGGCCATACGCTCACAGCCAAGAAGGCATTATCACAGCCGGGTCAGTTCGCTTGCGAAGAAAAGCTGACGATCGTCGGCCCGAGAGGCGAACTCAAAGCTTCCATTTTAGGTCCGGAAAGAAAAGAAGCACAGGTCGAACTTTCTCTGACTGATGCAAGAACGCTGGGCGTTGAAGCAAAGATCAGAGAATCCGGTGATATCGAAGGCACAGCCGGCATCAAGCTGGTCGGTCCTTGCGGCGAGATCGAACTCGAAAAGGGCGTCATCGCAGCCAAGAGACACATCCATATGACTCCTGCGGATGCGGAAAAATATGGTGTCAGCAACGGCGAGATCGTCAACGTCAAAGTTGAGACCGAAGGCAGAAGCCTCGTGTTCGGCGATACAGTCGTCAGAGTCAGAGATGATTTTGCGTTAGCTATGCACATCGATACCGATGAAGGCAATGCGGCAGGCATCAAAGGTTCTGCGATGGGAGAAATAGTGAGATAATCACTATTTTTTTTCTATGATCTATACATTAGAGAACAAGACTGCGGTCTTAAAGGTCGATACCCACGCCTGTGAGATCGCAAGTTTCAAAAGAAAAGACAAAGATTTCGAATACATGTGGAACGGCGATCCCAAGTACTGGGCAAACCGCAATCCTTTACTGTTCCCGCATGTTTCCGCACCTTCCAGCAAAGTCCTGAACTTCAAGGGAGAAGACTATAAGGTCAACAACCACGGTTTCTGCCGCAAGAGCGAATTCGAATTCGTGGAACAGAAAGAGGATGAACTGCATTTCCGCCTCTGCGCAAATGAAGAGACTCTGAAAGAATACCCGTATCTGTTTGAACTTCATGTCCGCTATGCCCTTAAGGAAAACGAAGTGAAGATCTCCTATGAAGTGATCAACAGGGAAGACGGCGATCTGTATTTCGGCTTCGGCCAGCATCCGGCATTCATGTGTCCGATCGATCCGAAGAAACAGTTTTCCGATTACTGCATCCGATTCGAAAAGGAAGATGTTGAAAACAAGGTCCTGCCTTTGAGCTATGAACTCTTCGAGCAGTATCCGACCTACATCGTCAACGATCCCAAGAGCAGGGAATTCGTCCTTACAGACGGAGAAAACAGCGTACGCATGAAGACCGATGAGAAGTATAAGATCTTCGCGGTCTGGACGCCGCATGCCCCGTTCGTCTGTCTCGAGCCGTGGGTCAACACCTTGAAGAAAGAAGATCTCGATACGCCGTTTGAAAAGCGCGATGTGATCTGCCTTGGCAAAGGCCAGACCTATGATATCGCCTACAGTTTCGCGATCGAGTAGGGAAGCATTTCACTTTCCAAAAGCGGAAGCCTCATGGATAATTGAAACAGGAGGAATATACCATGAAAGTTATCAATACAGAAGAATTCAATGAACTGATCAAGAACGGTACGGTTGTCATCGATTTCTTTGCCGACTGGTGCGGTCCTTGCAAGATGTTATCACCGGTCATCGAAGAAGTTTCCGGCGAATATACTGATATAGAATTTGCGAAAGTCAATGTCGACGACAACATGGACCTGGCTGAAAAATTCGGCATCATGTCCATCCCGCAGGTCTATATGTTCAGAAACGGTGAAGTCGTCAACAAGTTCGGCGGTTACCGCGACATCGGCGGCGTCAGAGCCTTCATCGATGAAAACAAATAATCGATCTTAAAGAAAAATGATCTGTACCGGTGAATGATGCAGATCATTTTTTATTTCATGTATTGTCCGGCGAAATGTTCGGCTTCTTCTTTCGTCAGCTTGTTCATCTCTGTTAAACGTTCAAGTATTCTTTTTACCTCTTCGTTTTATCCTTCTTTAAATCCTTCGAGATAGTCTGTTCTCGCCTGGTATTCGATGATCGTTCCGCCCGTAACAGATTTCAGCTTCTTTCCGATTATATTATGCCTTATGGTGTATTCCTGATGCTTCGGCCGGTATGATGTTTTGAAGATTTCATTGCGCGGAAAAGAGCCTTTCCGATATATTATCTGCCTCAAAAAAGGCAGATCTCTGATCGAATTTGTAAAATCAGTGCAATTTTTTAAATATTTTTTTATTTACCATCAAAAAAAATGAAAATACCGTATAATGATTTTATTTGGAGGGCTTGACTATGGAAAAGTTAATTGAATTCAGAAATATCGTCAAAAGTTTCGATGGTCAAATGGTGTTGAAGGGGATCAACCTCGATATCTACGAAAATGAGTTCGTGACCCTTTTGGGACCATCTGGTTGCGGTAAGACTACCCTTTTGAGGATCCTGGGCGGATTCTTGGAACAGGACGAGGGTTCTGTGGTATTCAACGGAGAAGAGATCTCCGATGTTCCCGCATACAAGCGCCCCATCAATACAGTATTCCAGAAGTATGCACTGTTCCCGCATCTCAACGTCTATGAAAACGTGGCATTCGGTTTACGCATCAAGAAGATGTCCAATGACCTGATCAAACCGAAAGTCGACAGGATGCTGGAACTGGTAGGTCTGGACGGCTATCAGAAAAGAGATGTCACGATGCTTTCCGGCGGACAGCAGCAAAGAGTTGCGATCGCCAGAGCTCTGGTCAATGAACCGGATGTGCTCCTTCTCGATGAACCTCTGAGTGCACTTGACGCAAAGCTTCGCAAGGAGATGCAGCAGGAACTCAAGCGCATCCAGCAGGAAGTCGGCATCACCTTCATCTTCGTCACGCACGACCAGGAAGAAGCTCTGACGATGTCCGATAAGATCGTCGTCATGAAAGACGGCAATATCGAACAGATCGGTACGCCGACCGAGATCTACAACGAGCCGGCCAACCGCTATGTCGCAAACTTCATCGGTCAGTCCAATATCATGGACGGCATCATGAAGAAGGATTATCTGGTCAACTTCGATGATCACGATTTCGAATGTGTCGACTACGACTTCAAACCGAACGAACCGGTCGATGTCGTCATCCGTCCGGAAGATATCCAGATCAAGAAGAAATCCAGAGGCAAGATGAATGGCCAGGTCATGTCCGTCTTATTCAAGGGCGTCCACTATGAGATCATCGTGGAGACCAAGCGCGGTGCCGCCAAGACCATCAAGCTGCATGTCATGGGCAACGAAGATGTCCACAACGAAGAGGCCAACGAAATGATGTCGGCTTCCGACTTCGTGATGGACGTTGCCGATGTCCCGTCACTGACGGATGCGGACCTCATCTTATATGCCAACGCACAGGCGTGGAAAGATGACGAGGAAGAGACCGAAGTTTCGATCGCTTCCGTCACTCACAATATCCAGAACGAACCGGGCCGTTATGAGATCACCTTCAAAACGGCAGCCAATACATCCATCAGCGTCGATGTCGATGTCGTCCTTCCGAAGTTCAACGAAGACAAGGAAGAGAAGATCGGTATCCAGGCCTTCGATGTCTACAAATCCATCGATGAGATCAAGGAATCCATGGCGATCTCGGTCGACCTCAAGAACTGGGCAGGTGCTTATGCCTGGGATCTGGAAACGGAAAATGAAGTCGAGATCGATGATGTCCGTTTCGATTTCGATCCGATGGAGATCGATGAGGGCGTCTATGATGTGACATTCGTCACAGAGGGCCGTACCTATAAGATCCACACGACGGAATGCCAGGAAGAGGGCGATATCGTATCGCTCGACTTCGATCCGGAAGATATCCATGTCATGGAGAAGAGTTTAGGATAATGAAGAGCTTTCGAAGATTGGTGCATCCTTACCTGGTCTGGGCAGCTGCTTTGATCGTATTGCCGATGCTGATCATCGTGTTCTATGCGTTCTCGGAACAGGGAAATGTTGTCATCCCGGTCAGACTGACCTTAAACAATTTCGTTCGTTTCTTCTCCGACCCGATCTTCATCGAAGTATTGGGCCGTTCCCTCAAGCTTGCGCTCATCACGACGCTCATCTGCATACTGCTCGGCTATCCGGCTGCTTATTTCATCGCCAAGATGAAACCGGATTCCCAGTCCGTCATGGTGCTGATGGTGACACTGCCGCAGCTGATCAACATGCTGGTAAGGACTTACGCCTGGAGAGGTATCTTACTGAATATCGATATCTCGCCGGAGATCAAAGTCTACATCGGCATGGTATATAACTTCTTACCGTATATGATCTTACAGATCTATACGTCCTTATCAAAGATGGATCCGTCGCTCGTCCCGGCTGCCAATGACCTGGGCTGCGATGACCGTATGGCTTTTCTGAAGGTAACGCTTCCTTTGTCGGTCCCGGGCGTCATTTCCGGCATCACACTGGTCTTCCTTCCGGCCGTATCATCCTTCTTCATTCCGAAACTGCTGGGCGGCGGTTCCTATGTCTTAGTCGGTAACCTGATCGAAAACTACTTCGTCACGACCGGCGACTGGAACTTCGGTTCGGCGATCTCACTGATCATGGCTCTGGTCATCCTGATCTCGATGTATTTCACCAGGAAGTTCGACTATGACAAGGAGGCCGTCTGATGAAGAAAAACAAGAAAAACAAGGCCATCTTCCAGAAAGTCTATCTGGGACTCATCATGGCTTTCTTCTATCTGCCGATCGTCTATGTCGTCTTCTTCTCGTTCAATGCGTCAAGATCTCTGACCAACTTCACGGGCTTCTCATTGCAGTGGTATGAAAAGATGTTCCATACCAGAGCGATGATGGAATCGATCTATTATTCCGTTCTGATCGCGGTGATCGCTACGGTCGTCTCGACCATCATCGGTACGATCGTTGCCATCGGTCTGTCCAAGTCGAGTCACCTCATCCGTCAGATCGTCACGCAGGTCAACAACCTGCCGATGCTCAATCCGGATATCGTCACGGCGATCGGACTGATGTTATTGTTCTCGACACTGAATATCCCGACGGGTTTCGGCACATTGCTTCTGGCCCATATCATCTTCTGTATCCCATACGTGATGCTATCGGTCACACCGAAGCTGAGACAGCTCGATGAGAACCTGGCGGAAGCGGCACTGGATCTTGGCTGTACGCCGTTCCAGGCCTTATATAAAGTCATCATCCCTCAGATCAAAGAGGGTATCGTATCCGGGGCACTTGTTGCCTTTACGATGTCGTTCGATGATTTCGTGATCTCCTACTTTACGACAGGCCCGGGCATCAACAACATCTCCACTTATGTCTATGCAACGACGAAACGTATCAATCCGAGCGTCAATGCGCTTTCGACCCTGATCGTTCTTGCGATCACGATCGTATTAGTGTTCAGCAATGTTTTACCGTTATTGAAATCAAGGAGGAAAAATAATGAAAAAACTGCTTAGTGTGGTATTGGCTTTACTTCTCTTATGCGGCTGCTCCGGCGGCGGCAGCAACGGCAATGGCGGAAGCGAAAAGGGCGGCGAGCTCTTCGTCTTCTTACCGGGTGAGTACATTTCCGATGACGTCATTTCTTCTTTTGAAGAAGAAACAGGCATCAAGCTTTCCATTACGACGTTTGATTCCAATGAATCGATGTATACCAAGCTGCTGGGCGGTACGGTCTATGACATCATCATTCCTTCTGACTATATGATCGAAAGACTGATCGCTGAAGATATGGTCCAGCCTTTGGACAAGTCCAAACTGCAGAACCTGGGTCTTCTCTATGACCAGGTACTCAACATGGACTTCGATCCGAACAACGACTATTCCGTTCCTTATTTCTGGGGCAATGTCGGTATCTGCTATGACAAGACTCTGGTCGATCAGGCGGATGTGGAATCACAGGGCTGGAACGTCTTGAGGAACACCAAATACAAAGGCATGATCTACATGTATGACTCCATCCGTGACGCATTCATGATGGCTGAAAAGGCATTAGGCTATTCCATGAATACGGACAAGGAAGAGGAACTCAATGCCGCTTATGAATGGCTGCTTGACATCGCCGTCAATATGGATCCGGCATATGTCACCGATGAGGCGATCGACGGACTGGCAAACGGTGAAAAGGCAATGGGCATGATGTATTCCGGCGATGCGGCTTTGATCGCTTTGGACAACGAGAACATCGCATTCTGGGCACCGACGGAAGGGACCAACTACTTCGTCGATGCGATGGTCATCCACAAGGATGCCAAGAACGTCGAGAACGCCTACAAGTTCATCGACTTCATCACAGGCTATGATGCAGCTCTTGAAAACTCGATCTTCGTCGGCTACTCTTCTGCCAATGCGGAAGTCTTGAAGACCGTCGCAGCGGAAGACTATGCGGGCATCGATGCCTACATCCCGAGAAACAAGACCGCCAATGACGAAGTCTTCCACAACAACGAGGAAGTCTTAAAGACGATCTCCGAACTCTGGGTCAAGGTCAAGAACACCAAATAAGATGAAGCTGGTCGTACAAAGAGTAAGTGAGGCCAGCTGCACCGTAGATAATAAGATCACAGGCAAGATCGGCCGGGGCTTTATGGTCCTGGTCGGTCTTGGTCTTGGGGACACAGAAGAAACTGTGGAAAAGATGGCAGTCAAATTAAGCAAGCTGCGCATCTTTGAAGACGGCAACGGCAAGATCAACCGTTCCATCTTCGATATCGACGGAAAGATACTGTCGATCTCCCAGTTCACGCTGTATGCCGATGCGAAAAAAGGCAACCGTCCGAGTTTCACCGACGCCTTAGGCGGCGAAAAAGCGAAAGACCTCTATCTGTATTTCAACGAGTGTCTGCGGAAACTTTCCATCGAAGTTGAAGAAGGCATCTTCGGAGCGGATATGAAGGTCGCTCTGGTGAATGACGGACCGGTGACGATCATTCTCGACAGCGAGGTATTATGGTAGAAAATTATGGTTTATATGACATCGTTCAGATGAAGAAAGACCACCCCTGCCGCAAGTCCCATTACTGGAAGATCATCCGTATGGGCGTCGATATCAAGATCAAGTGCGAAGGGTGCGGTGCCATCGTCATGATGGAAAGACCGGAATTTGAACGCAAATGCAAGAAGATCATAGAAAAGGCGGCACCATCTGATGATTAAGGCCGTCATTTTTGACTTCGACGGTACTTTGTCCAACCGCAAGAAGAACGCCTATGAGACCTATGATGCCTACTTCCGTGAGTATTTCAAGGATCTCTCCGAGATCGAATACGAGGCTTTGCTTCAGGACATGATGTTCTATGATGCCGACGGTACGGTCAGCATGGAACTCAGGATGATCCCGTTCTTACATAAGTACGGCAAAGATCTGCCGGAAGATTTTGTGAAAGTCTTCTCGGACTTCTATATCAACAATATGTTCAAACGTACGCCGCTCAAGGACGAGACACTTGAGGTCATTCAGGAGTTGAGGAAGACCTATAAGATCGCCATCCTTTCCAACGGCGATCCCTTCTCGCAGCACCATAAGATCGACCAGGTGAAGATCGCTGAGTATTTCGATGAAGTGATGGTCTCCGGCGATATCGGCATCCATAAGCCCGATCCGAAGATCTTCGATCTGATGGCACAAAGGCTCGACGTAAAAAACGAAGAGTGTCTGATGGTCGGCGATGTATTTTCGACCGACATCCTCGGTGCGACCAGGGCAGGCATGACGACCGTGTGGATGTGCACGGACTTTGAAAGGCCGGCGCAGCACTACAAAGGCTATCGCATCAAAGATCTCAGGGAACTGTTTAACATACTGAAAGGATTACAGACAGCGTAGGCTGTCTTTTTCTGTACCGGAATTAAAATTTATTTAGGTACCTTGACAAAATATGGGAATAATATGTATCATGGCGTCGTAAGGTATTTAGGTACCTAAAGAAAGGAGTATGGAATGAGAATGTTTTTTGAGGAAGAAAATAGATCGTTTGAAAAAGAAAGGGGACATCATCCGATGGGAAGATGTCACAGAAGGCATGAGATGCACCGTCCTTTCGAAAATTTTGAAAGAGACCGTGAGGATCTTGAAGGCATGTATATGGCCTGTGCCAGGATGCTCAGACATGAAAAAAGAGGACACTTCGGTTCCGCCCAGGAGCACATACTCATGCTGCTAAAGGAAAACGGCAACACGATGTCGCAGAAAGCCATCCAGCAATTGATGGGTGTAAGACCGGGTTCGATCTCGGAAGTCTTATCCAAGATGGAAGAAAAGGGGCTCATCGAAAGAAGCAGAGATGATGAAGACAAGAGGGCTTCTTTGATCACCCTGAAAGAAGAAAACGTGCAGATCGAAAAGAAAGACTTCTTCGAGGTGCTGAGCGACGAGGAAAAGAAGACCCTGAAGGATCTGCTCAACAAGATCCTGGATGCCAGACAGCCAAAGGAAAACGACTAGAAAATATGCGGAGAGATCCGCATATTTTTGTGTTAAGATTTTGGCATGAACATACTGATCACAAATGATGACGGCATCGATTTCAAGGGCTTGCGGACACTTGCCGAAGAGTTCTCCGGGATCGGGGATGTCTATGTCGTTGCCCCGCAGGGGGAATGCAGTTCCAATTCGCACCATCTGACCATCAAAGGAAAGATCAGGTATGAAGAAAGAGAAGTAAAAGGCGCGAAGAAGGCTTATGCCTTATGGGGGACACCGGCGGATTGTACCCACATGGCCTTGTATTATTTCTTCAGGGATCAGATCGATCTGGTCGTTTCCGGCATCAATAAGGGTCCCAATATCTCGACCGACATCATCTATTCCGGAACGATCTCAGCGGCCAGGGAAGCTTTCATCCATCATGTGCCGGCGATGGCCTTGTCATTAAACAGCTTTACAGCTGAAGATTATCATGTCGCGGCGAAGTGGGGAAAAGACATCGCTTTGAAATATCTTGAGGCGAAGGACAATACGAAGTATTTCCTCAACGTCAATATACCTGCTTTGCAGGAGGATGAGATCAAAGGGATACGGGTGTGTGACCGTATCGGAGAGATCGTCTACAACGATTCCTACTCTCATGTAAGGCAGGAAGAAAAAGACTTCATAGAGATCAACGGATCCGATATCTTCTATAAAGGAGATGAGGAAGATGAAAGGATCGATGCGATCGCTTTGAAGAAAGGTTATGTCGCAATTTCGCCTTTGGGCAACGGTCATATCGATGAAACTTTCATCGATGACGTAAAAGCGGTCTTCAAAGTGTGAAAAAGTGCGGAAAATGCCGTAAAATAGGGCATTTTCATCAAAAAAAGATTGAAATGATCAGCGTCTTGGTGTATTATTATTAGGCATCGATATACCATAGACAGTAACGGGGCTATCCCTTAATCATGTTACCGAGGTTGATCAGAAGATGATTTTTAACCTGTGTCTATGTGATACAGGTTTTCTTTTTATGAGTATATGGGTGTTAGAAAGAGGAAATATGAATCAAGCTGTATTAAGTAACAAGCAGGCTTTAGTCACTGAGATCTCTGACAAGATCAAAGCTTCTCAGTCCACTGTTGTCTGTGAGTACCGCGGTCTTAGCGTTGCCGAAGTTACTGAACTCAGACGCAACCTTCGTTCCGAAGGCGTTGACTTCAAAGTCTACAAGAACACGATGGTCGAAAGAGCATGTGATGAATGTGGTTACGATGATCTCAAAGACGCTTTGAACGGTCCGAATGCGTTCGCGTTCTCTGAAGATGCAACTGCACCGGCCAGAGTTTTAGCTAAGTTCGCGAAGAAACACAAAGCTCTTGTACTTAAGAAAGGTATCGTTGAAGGCAAAGTCGTCGATGAAGCTACGATCAAGGAACTGTCCTTACTGCCTAACCGTGACGGTATGTTATCTATGTTACTGAGCTGTCTGCAGTCACCTGTAAGCTCATTTGCGAGAGTCGTCAAGGCTGTTGCGGATGCCAAGGAGGCTGGAGCACCTGCACCTGTTGAAGCTGCCCCGGCAGCAGAAGCAGCACCGGCTGAAGAAGCTGCTGCGTAATCTACGTATTGTAATTTATTAGAAGAAAAAAGGAGAAAAATTTACAATGGCAAAATTATCACATGAGGATATCCTGGCTTTCTTAGAAGAAGCTAGCATCTTAGAACTGAACGACTTAGTAAAAGCTATCGAAGAAAAATTCGGCGTCACTGCTGCTGCTCCGGTTGCTGTTGCTGCTGCACCTGCAGAAGAAGCACCTCAGGGTCCGACTTCCGTTTCTGTTATCTTAACTAACTTCGGTGAAGCAAAGACTGCTGTCATCAAGGTCGTCAAGGCTATCACCGGTTTAGGCTTAGTCGAAGCTAAAGGCTTAGTTGACAAGTGCCCGAGCCCGATCAAGGAAAACATCAGCCCGGAAGAAGCTGAAGAAATCAAGAAGCAGTTAATGGATGCAGGAGCTTCCGTCGACATCAAATAATTATTGAGCGATGAACCATTATTATACGGATAATAGCGATCTGGATTCCGATCGAAAGGAATTCACCTATTATTTCGGTAATGAGGTTTTCCGTTTCACTACCGACATCGGCGTGTTCTCCAAGAACAATGTCGATTACGGCAGTTATATCTTGATTCGAAGCATCGTTGATAAGGACTTAGGAGCGACTCTGCTCGACTTAGGTTCCGGCTACGGTCCGATCGGTATCATCCTCAAGCGTTTCCATCCGGATACGGAAGTGGAGATGGCCGAGGTGAATTCCAGGGCTGTGGAGCTTTCAAGGCTCAACGGTGTCAATAACAAGACGGATATTAAAGTTCATCTGTGCGATGATATCACGGCTTTGCCTCACAAGTTCGATACGATCACTTTGAACCCGCCCATACGAGCGGGCAAAGCTGTCATATACGGCTTGTATGAAAAGTCGAAGATCATGCTCAATGAAGGGGGTCATCTGTATATCGTGATCCGCAAGGCTCAAGGAGCGAAGTCATCCAAAGATAAACTTGAAACACTGTTTGCAAGTGTCAGGATCATTGAAAGAGACAGCGGTTATTATGTCCTGGATTGTTCTGACTGAGCAAAGCTTATAATTATTTGAAAGGACGGCGCAAATGACACAAACATACAGAATCGTTGAATCGGGTAAGCATTCTACTCGCCGTGACTATTCAAAGGTTTCCGGCAATCTTGAATTGCCAAACTTAGTAGAGGTACAAACTGATTCCTTCAAGTGGTTCACCAAGGAAGGCATCAAAGAAGTATTCGATGATATCTACCCGATCCAGAACTATAGCGGAAACATCCGCTTGAAATTGCTGAATTTTGAATTCGGAGAGCCGAAGTACTCGGTCGCCGAAACAAAATATCGTGAGGAAGATTATAGAGCGCCATTAAAAGCCAACATGGAGTTGGAGATCATTGATGAAGATACAGGTGAGGTCATCACCAGAAAGGAAGAAGTCTTCTTAGGCGACTTCCCGATGATGACGCCTACCGGCACTTTCATCATCAATGGAGCTGAGCGTGTCATCGTTTCCCAGATCGTCAGATCTCCGGGTGCGTATTTCGATACACAGATGGATGATAAGACGGGAAAGGAAGCATTCAGCGGCGAACTGATTCCGTCACGTGGTACGTGGCTGGAATTTCTGACTGATGATAAGAAGAACGCCTTAGGCCGCATCATGAACATGTCGGTCGACAGAAAGCGTAAGATCTTATCGACTATCTTATTAAAATGTATCGGCTTCTCTCTCAATCTTGAGAGAGGAGAGGACGGCTTTGATCTCGAAAAGGTCAAGACGTTCTTGAAGGCCATGGGCTTAGAGGTTTACGAAGATCTGATCAATCAGAACGATGATCGTGAATTCCTCAATATTTATGAAGCGATCTACACTTCTTTCTTAGGTGCTTACGAAGAGATCACCAACACTCTTCAGGCCGACAAGACCAAGACGATGGACGCTGCTTTGCTGGAAATGCACAAGAACCAGAAGCAGGATGAAGTCCCGACCGTCGAAGGTGCTGCCAACCTGATGAATGCGAAGTTCTTCGACCAGAAGAAGTATGATCTCACCGCTGCCGGCAGATACAAACTGGGCAAGAAGCTCAGCGTCATCGACAGGATCGAGCACCATGTACTGGCGCAGGATCTCTACAAGGCAGACGGAACTATCCTTTACACAGCAGGAACGAAGATCGAAAAGGCGGAAAGAAATGTCCTGAGACAGGAATTGGTCAAGGGTTCCCATATGGAAGCCTTCCCGTTCAGACACATCTTCTCCCACCCGACGATCGTCGAAGTCGAAACGGCCAACGTTTTGGCTCTGATCGGCCGTGTACTTGCGGGTGACATCGATTTGAAAGACAGGACCTATTTCATGGGTACCGTTCTGACCAAGGAAGATGTCGAAACGATCGCAAAAGAGATCTCCAAGGTCAGGATCTATTCCGGCATCATTGCCAAGGAAGTCAAACTCACTTCCGCAAACTTCAATGCCGTCATGGATTATGGCCAGAGATTGTTCGTCTTAGGCAGACTTACGGATGAAAACAATGCGGATATCATGGTGGAAGATGAGCAGGCTATGCCTTATTATCTGCCGGATCATGATTCCTACATGCTGATGTCCGATAAGGAAGACGCGATCAGAAACAGGATCGCCAATGGCGAAAAGATCTCTGCTTGGCTGGTCGGTACGGCTTGTCAGGTCGTCAATATCTGCAATCCGTCCGATGATCAAAACAAGATCCGTCTCATCGGTATCGATCCGCTCAACAACAAGAAGTGCATCACGATGTCAGACATGCTGGCATTCTACAACTACATGTTCACGCTGCTCGACGGCGTCGGTTCCACTGATGATATCGATATGCTGGGCAACCGTAGGATCAGAACGGTCGGTGAACTGATCCAGAATCAGTTCCGTATCGGTCTGTCGAGAATGGAAAAAGCGGTCAAGGAAAAGATGTCCATCACGGAAGTTGAAAACGCAACTCCGAAGACTCTGACCAACAACCGTCCTCTGTCAGGTGCGATCAGAGAATTCTTCTCTTCTTCGCAGCTGTCCCAGTTCATGGACCAGCAGAATCCGCTGGCTGAGCTGACCAACAAGCGCCGTATCTCTGCGTTAGGCCCGGGCGGTCTGACAAGAGAAAGAGCGGGCTTCGAAGTCCGTGATGTCCACAACTCACACTACGGCAGGATCTGTCCGATCGAGACCCCGGAAGGTCAGAACATCGGTCTGATCTCCTACCTTACGACATATGCCAAGATCAACGAGTACGGCTTCATTCAGACGCCTTACCGTAAGGTCTTAGAAAACGGCGATGTCACAGAAGACTACATCTATCTGTCCGCAGATGATGAGAATGACTACATCATCGCACAGGCCAACGAAGTCGTCGGCGGCAAGCTGATCAATGATCAGGTCGTCGCAAGAAAAGCCGGAGAGACCATCTTAGTCAATAAGTCACAGGTCGAACTGGCCGACGTTTCACCGAAGCAGATCGTCTCTGTCGCTGCAGCCTGCATCCCGTTCCTCGAGAACGATGACGCCTCCCGTGCGCTCATGGGTGCCAACATGCAAAGACAGGCCGTTCCTCTTCTGAGGCCGCACGCTCCTTACGTCGGCACAGGTATCGAACCGAAGATCGCGAAAGACTCGGGCACAGGTCTGGTCTCAAACGATGAAGGTACGGTCACTTATGTCGATGCCAACAGGATCGTCATCACTTCAAAAGACGGCACGGAGCACGAATACATGCTCGAGAAGTTTGCCCGTTCCAATGCCGGCACATGCATCAACCATCGTCCGATCGTCTATGACGGCGATTATGTCAAACCTGGCGATATCATCGCCGATGGCCCTTCGATGGATGACGGCGAACTGGCTTTAGGACAGAACGTCACCATCGCGTTCATGACATGGCACGGTTACAACTACGAGGATGCCATCATCATGTCCGAGAGGATGGTCAAGGATGATGTCTATACGTCGATCCACATCGATGAATATTCCATCGAAAAGAGAAAGACGAAACTCGGTGAAGAAGAGATCACCAGAGATATCCCGAACGTTCAGGAAGGCGCATGCCGCAACCTGGATTCCAGAGGTATCGTCATGGTCGGTGCGGAAGTCAAGGAGGGTGACATCCTTGTAGGTAAGGTCACTCCGAAAGGACAGTCCGACGCTTCGCCGGAAGAAAAACTGTTATTAGCGATCTTCGGTGAGAAATCACACGAAGTCAGAGATAATTCACTGCGTGTTCCGCATGGCGGTGCCGGTATCGTTCAGTCCATCCGTATCTTCAAGAGATCGGAAGGCTATGAACTGGGCCCGGGCGTCACGGAAGTCATCAAGGTCTATGTCGTTCAGAAACGTAAGATCTCTGAAGGCGACAAGATGGCCGGAAGACACGGCAACAAAGGTGTCATCTCCAAGATCTTACCGGTCGAGGATATGCCTTTCATGCCGGATGGAACTCCTGTGGATATCATGCTGAACCCGTTCGGTGTCCCTTCACGTATGAACATCGGTCAGGTCCTGGAGATCCACTTAGGCATGGCAGCCAAGACGCTCAGCGAAAAGACAGGTCAGCCTGTCAAGTTCGCTACGCCTGTCTTTGACGGTATCACCAACGAAGAACTGACGGACATCATGAAAGAAGCCGGAACATCCATGGACGGAAAGATCGTGCTGCGTGACGGCAAGACCGGTGAACCTTATGATGAAAGGATCGCCGTCGGTGTCATGTACATGATCAAGCTGGCTCACATGGTCGACGATAAGCTGCACGCACGTGCAACAGGTCCTTACTCATTAGTCACTCAGCAGCCATTAGGCGGTAAAGCGCAGAACGGCGGCCAGAGATTCGGTGAGATGGAAGTCTGGGCACTGGAAGCTTATGGTGCCGCCCATACTCTTGAAGAGATCCTGACTGTCAAGTCCGATGATATCAACGGCCGTACAAAGACCTACGATGCCATCATCAAAGGCAAGAGGATCCCTGAACCGGGTATTCCGGAATCCTTCAACGTCCTGAAGAATGAATTACAGGCTCTGGCTCTGGATGTCAGGATGCTCGACGCAGAAGGCAATGAAGTCTCCATCTCGAGAAGCGACGAAGACGAGCGCGATGTCGAAAAGGCAAGCGATGCGACTTTAGTCGAAGATACCGAGGGTCTCAATGTCAGAGACACCATCGATGAGGAAGAGGCTCCGGAAGCGATCATGGGTCTGGATGAAGAGGAGGTATAGACATGGCCAAGAACAAATTTGAAGCGATCAAAGTCGGTTTAGCATCTCCTGAAAGGATCCTGGAATGGTCTCACGGCGAAGTCACGAAGCCTGAAACGATCAACTACCGTTCCCAGAAACCGGAACGTGACGGATTATTCTGCGAAAGGATATTCGGTCCGACCAAAGACTGGGAATGTTACTGCGGTAAGTACAAGAAGGTCCGTTACAAAGGTGTCGTATGTGACAGATGCGGTGTTGAGATCACCAAGTCCTCCGTACGAAGAGAGCGCATGGGCCATATCGCCCTGGCAGCTCCGGTAGCTCATATCTGGTATCTGAAGGGTATCCCTTCCAGAATGGGCTTAGTACTCAATGTTTCTCCTAAGATCCTGGAAGAAGTCGTATACTTCGTTACCTGGATCGTGACCGATCCGGGCAATACGGATCTGGAATACAAGCAGCCTTTATCCGAGCTCGAAGTAAGAAATTACGAAGCGCTCTACGGTAAGGATGCGTTCAAAGCACAGACAGGTGCAGAAGCCATCAAGACCCTTCTTGAACAGGTCGATGTTCTCAAAGAGAAGTCCGATATCGTCAAGGAACTTGAAAAAGCACAGGGCGACAAGCGCAAGAAGCTGATCAAGAGACTTGAAACGATCAACGCCTTCGTTGAATCTGAGAACAAGCCGGAATGGATGGTCTTAACGGTGCTGCCTGTCATACCGCCTGATCTCAGGCCGATGTTACAGCTTGACGGCGGCAGATTTGCGACATCTGATCTCAACGACTTATACAGAAGAGTCATCACCCGTAACAACCGTTTGAAGAAGTTACTGGAGATCGGCACTCCGAGTATCATCGTTCAGAATGAAAAGCGTATGCTTCAGGAAGCGGTCGACGCTCTGATCGACAACGGCAGAAGAGGCAACCCGGTCAAGGGTTCCGCCAACAGGCCGTTAAAGTCTCTGTCTCACTCTTTAAAAGGTAAGCAGGGCCGTTTCAGACAGAACCTCTTAGGTAAGCGTGTCGACTTCTCAGGAAGATCGGTCATCGCGGTCGGTCCGGATCTCAAGATGTACCAGTGCGGTATCCCTAGAGAAATGGCGATCCAGCTTTACAAACCGTTTGTGATCAATGAACTCGTCAATCAGAGGATCGCGCAGTCTTCCAAGTTTGCCGAGAAGATGATCGAGAGATTTGATCCGGCGATCTGGGATGTTCTCGAAGAACTGATGGACAACCATCCGGTATTCCTGAACCGTGCCCCGACACTTCACAGATTAGGTATCCAGGCCTTCAAGCCGAAACTCGTCGAAGGAAGAGCGATAAGACTGCATCCTCTGGTATGTACAGCCTTCAACGCCGACTTCGATGGTGACCAGATGGCCGTTCACCTTCCTCTGTCGGAAGAGGCACGTGCGGAAGCCGAGATCCTGATGATGGCTTCCAACAACATCTTAGGTCCGAAAGACGGCAAGCCTATCGTTACTCCTTCCCAGGATATGGTCCTCGGTAACTTCTATCTGAACATGGAAGAAACTGCGGAAGAATTCTATGAGAAGGCAGATGCCATCGACGCTCTCGGCGACAAGGAAACTGCCGCTATGTGGAGAAAGTTCGGCGACAACGAAGGTCACGTCTACAAAGACTTCAACGAAGCTCTGATGGCATATCAGAACAAGGAAGTTCATTTACATACACGTGTCGCTATCCCGGCGCGTGCACTCAACAAAACAAGCTTCACTGAGGAACAGCTTGATAAGTACCTCGTCACGACGATCGGCAAACTGATCTTCAACGATCAGTTCCCGAGTGATTTCCCTTACATCAACGAAGTCAAGGGCGACTCACTCAAGAAGACGCCGGATTCCAGTTTCTGTGACTACGGTACGGATATCAGGAAGTTCATCAAGGATAAGCCGATCGCTCCGGAATTCACCAAGAAGTCCCTTTCCAAGGTCATCGCGGAAGTCTTCGCGAAGTACAAGACGGAAGGTTCTTCCCAGGTCCTGGATGCGATCAAAGACCTGGGCTTTGAGTACTCTACCGTTGCCGGTATGACGATCTCTCTGTCGGATATCAACGTTGCGCCGCACAAGCAGTACTTCGTCGATGAAGCAAAAGCCAAGGCCGATGTGTTACAGAACCTGCTGAAGAGAGGTCAGCTGACTCTCCCTGAATGGGAAAAGCACTTCTCCAAGCTTTGGGCGGATGCGACCAATGCCATCGGTGACGATGTCATGAACAACCTGTCGCGTAAGTCGCCGATCTCCATGTCCTCCGTATCCGGTGCCCGTGGTAACAAGTCCAACTTTACCCAGCTGGCCGGCATGCGTGGTCTGATGGGAAGACCGACCCAGTCCAAATCCAAGAAAGAATATCAGCCTTCGATCATCGAAGTCCCGATCTATTCTTCCTTCCGTGAAGGTCTGAACGTATCCGAATTCTTTATTTCCACACACGGTGTCCGTAAAGGTCTGACCGATACTGCCTTGAAGACAGCCGAATCCGGCTATCTGACCAGACGTCTGGTCGATGTCGCTCAGGATGTCATGATCATGGAAGAAGACTGCCTGACTGACCAGGGCTACTATGTGGAAGACATCATCGATCAGAAAGACAACTCGACGATCGAAAAATTCTACGACAGGATCGTAGGACGTTATGCCAAGGAACAGCTGACGGATCCGGAAACAGGCGAGATCATCATCGACGAAGATGAATTCATCGATGAACAGACTGCCGATCGGATCATCGCAGCCGGTTACAAAGGCATGAACATCCGAAATTCCTTCACCTGTAAGTGCAAAGACGGTATCTGCCGCAAGTGCTATGGCCGCAATATGGCGACCGGCAAGCTCGTCGAATCCGGCGAAGCGATCGGTATCATGGCTGCGCAGTCCATCGGTGAACCAGGTACTCAGCTGACCATGCGTACATTCCACTCCGGTGGTGTCGCAAACGCTGACGACGATATCACCCAGGGTCTGCCGCGTGTCGAAGAGCTGTTTGAAGCACGCTGTCCGAAACATCCGGCAGTTCTTGCAAAGATCGCCGGTGAGATCACCAAGGTCGAAGAGCTCGAAGACCATTCCTGGGTCATCGAGATCTCCAACGACAAGGAGACCATCGTACACAAGTGCGGTATCTCTTCCACTGTCCGTGCCTGGATCAAAGTCGGTGAACAGGTGAAAGCCGGTGCAAAACTGACGGAAGGCAACGTTGACCCGAAAGAGTTACTGTCGATCGCAGGTGTACAGGCTGTACAGAACTACATCTTAAAGGAAGTCAAGAAGGTCTATGCCGTTACCGGTATCGATATCTCCGACAAACACGTCGAAGTCATCATCAAACAGATGCTGAAGAAAGTCATCATCGTTGAACCGGGCGGATCTGAACTGTGCGCAGGTCAGACGATCTCCCTGAAAAAACTGAACGATCTCAATACGCAGCTGTTGTTCGCAGGCAAGCAGCCGGCGAAATTCGAACCGCTCTTATTGGGCATCTCGAAGTCTTCCGTTGAGACGGATTCCTTCTTATCCGCTGCTTCCTTCCAGGAAACGACGAAAGTCCTTACCGATGCGGCCGTCAACGGCAAAGTCGATAACCTCTTCGGTATCAAGGAAAACGTCATCATCGGTAAGCTCATCCCGGCCGGAACAGGTTCGAAGTTCGAAAGAGAAACGACGAACTTGGTCCACGAGAGAGCCGAAGAACTCGACGAGATCAGAGAAGAAAAACTCCTTGCGGCGCAAGAAGAAGCTTCCCTGCCTAGCGAGATGATCGGCGATCTTGATGAGGATGGCGCTGATGAGATCTTCGAAGAAGAAACTGAGACAGAAGAAGTCGAAGAATAAGAGTCAAAGGTGTGCAGAAATGTGCACCTTTTTCTTTTGATCATTATGTTTAGGGATAAAGGATCTTTCAGTGTATAATGTCAATCATGAATACGGATGCGCAGGATAAAAGACATCAGCCCATCACGCAAGAGCTGATCGCATATATGAAAGAAGATGAGGGACTGAAGAAACTTTTTGAGACCTCGATCAGAAAAGGGATATCGGTCAATCCCGATCCGGACACCAACCCGATACGAAACATCGAAGACTATCTGGATCTGACCGACCGCTGTCTCATGGCTTTGCCCTGGACCTTTTCGCCTTCCGGAAAGTATTCCAGCTTATACATGCGCATCGACCAGTCGATGGGTATCCTATATTATGTGATCGACCAGCCTTTGGAAAAACTGGAAGGGAAAGGATACTATCATCCTTCTTTGATCCATCACGAGCCTGTGCGCTCCTGGTTTCTTAAGCTGGTGAAACAGATCGGCACTTTCTTGGACAGCGAAGCCTCCTGGTCAAAGGAGCACTATGAGCTGGCCCTTAAGGAAGAAGACTTCCATCTGAAAGAGGATCTTTATGAAGACCCTAAGAACTGGCGCTGTTTCAACGACTTCTTTTCCAGAAAGCTGAAAGATCCTTCAAAGAGGCCGATCGCTCACAAAGAAGATGAGCACGTCATCGTATCCCCCGCCGACGCGGTGGTGCAAGGCGTCTGGCAGATCGATGAAAACGCAAGGATCATCGAGAAAAAAGAAGACCATCAGAAAGGCCTGTCCATCAAGACCGGTACCTTATGTGACGTTTCGGTGTTCCTGGCTGATGAGAGATACGGGAAGCTGTTTGCGGGCGGGACTCTGACCCACACGTTTCTGGACATCAACGAATACCACCGCTATCATTTCCCGATCTCCGGAAAGATACTGGATGTGAAAAAGATCCCTGCCGCTGCTATGCCGGGCGGTGTGATCACCTGGGATGAGGAACACGGGCGCTACAAGGAATTCTTCTCGGAAGTCTTCGGGTGGCAATCCCTGGAGGCCAGGGGGATCATCCTGATGGAGGATGTCTATGGTCGTCATGTCGCCATCTGCCCTTTGGGCATGTGTCAGGTCGCCTCGGTGAACTTTGAAGAGGATGTCGTTATCGGGAAAAATGTGAAGAAGGGCGATCCGATGGGATACTTCTTATATGGAGGAAGCGATATCGTGATGATCTTTGAAAAAGATGCCGGTTTTACTCTGTCTCATGAAAAAGGGAAAAGATTAAACGTCGGCGAAGAATACGGTCGCATCAGGGGCTAGGCCCCTTTTTTGATGGCTGAATTCAGAAAAAGTTCAGATTTCTTTTCTTTTTTCTTATGTATAATGTCTCTATGAGACTTTCAAACGGCTTTAAAATGTTCCTTATCCTGGCAACATTGTTAACTGTAACTTACTATCTTGCCTCCCATCGGGACATCATCGATGCCGATGCCTGCGAGCTGGAGAGATCCTATGAGATCTATCTGGCAAAAGGCGAGACCTATGATCTTCAAAGAGATGATCTGACAAGTGAAGATGAAACGATAGCCGTATGTGAGGAAGGAAAGATCATCGGTATTTCAAGCGGCGAGACGACGATCTCTGCGGCCTGCGATACCTATACCGTTAAAGTCTCCGATCTTTATACCGCCCCGGGTATCGATATGAACAAGGAATACCTGCCGGAAGAAAGATATACCATCGAAGAAAACAGATATCTTGATGATGTGCTGGCGTATCTGATCGATCAGGCGGGCTACCAGAGCCGTGCAGGCGCGATAGAGGCGGCACGCTTTCTGACCCTTCGTTTCCCATACAAGCTGCATTACTTCTATGAGAACGGCCGCATGGAAAGGGAAGGCATGGAAGCGGATGGGGAAGGACGCTACTACCACACGGGCTTATATCTTTCCTCTGCCAAATACGCCGGCATCTCCGCCTCCATGGCAAAAACGGGAGCCTGGGGAACGAAGATCTACGAATATTCCACGGACCAGTATACGCCTAACGGCTTAGACTGTTCGGGCTTCATCACCTGGGCTTTGTACAATGCCGGCTACGACTGCGGCGATATCGGTGCCGGACCGGTGCCGGACACCTATGATCTGACCGATCTGGGCAAGCTCGTGACGATCGATGAAGTAAAGATCGAAGATCTCAAGTGCGGTGACCTGACGGGGCTTGACGGCCATATCGGGATGATCATCGGCATCGATGAGGAAAAGATCTATATCGGGGAAGCCTACTGGGTCAATGACCTGCAGGTCAGGATCTATGAGAAGGAAGAATTCCTTGAAAAATCGGAATGGGAATATGTCATCCTGATGGATGAATATTATAAGGAAGAGGGCAATTACACTCCGATGTGGAGCTGAAGGGATGAATAGCGCGATAGAACATGTTATAACAGATATGACATGTCAAAGGCAGTTTCATCCCTTTTTTTTATGAGATCCGCCTTTTCCATGCGGTTTTCCTTGACTTTTGGCCATCTGCGCCTGACAGTTGTCAGATTGTAAAGCGGACTTTATGGTCTGTCATCGAAGAGATTGTTATGATGCAGGTGACAAAAGGAAATGAAAGGAGTCACAAGATATGATACTTGCAGATAAGATCATCGAATTAAGAAAAAGAAACGGCTGGTCACAAGAGGAACTGGCCGATCGCCTCGACGTCAGCCGCCAGTCGGTATCCAAATGGGAGGGAGCCCTCTCTGTTCCGGATATGAACAAGATACTCAAGCTCTCCGAGATCTTCGGGGTAAGCACCGACATCCTGTTGAAGGACGAGCTTTCGCTTTCGGGGACAGAAGTCATATATGCGGATGATGAAACGGATGTTATCCGCGTTTCGATGGAAGAAGCTTCCGCGTATCTTTCCTATAAGGAAAGTCAATCCCTTAAGATCGCCTTGGGCGTATCCTTATGCATCCTGTCGCCGATCACGATGCTGGTGCTGGAGGGGGCAAGAGAAGCAAAAAAGATCAGCTGGAGCGCTCCGCTTTGCGAGGGCTTCGGCATGGCTGTCCTGCTTCTGCTGGTGGCGGCAGCCGTCGCGTTATTCGTCACCTGCGGATTGAGCGGCAGCCGCTATGAATATCTGGAAAAGGAAGTCATCGATACCGAATACGGAGTCGACGGTCTGGTGAAAGAGAAAAGGGAAAGATATGCCCCGATCTACGCAAGACAGCTGACCATCGGCATCATTCTTTGCATCCTGGCCGTCTTGCCGGTCTTTGTGGTCAGTGCCGTGTCAAACGATCTCTTCGTGGAGACTGCGGCAACCTGCTTCATGCTGGCAGTGATCGCACTTGGCGTCTTTATGATCGTACATACCTGCATCATCAAGGGTTCCATGGATGTGCTTCTGCAGGAGGGCGACTTCAGCCGCAAGGCGAAGCTGGAGTCAAAACGCAATTCTCCGATCGCGATCATCTACTGGAGCATCGCCTTAGCTATCTTTCTGGCATACAGTTTCCTTAGCGGAGACTGGGGCAGAAGCTGGATCGTCTGGCCGATCGCCGGCGTATTATATGGCGCCGTAGCCGGCATCATGCAGATACTGAACGCAAGAGAATAATAAAACAGCTTGAAACAAGAGAGAAACGGGATTTATGTTATCATGTATAGCGTGAAGAAAAACAAATCGTATACACTTCCGCTGCTGCTGATCGTGATCCTCTCCTCTCTTTTTTTCATGGGCTTTTCTTCAAGGAACGCTCAGGAGGAGGAAGTGAGCGAACCGGTCGTTCGTGAAACGCTCGAAAAGCCTTGTGAGATGAAGGAACACTATAAAGTCTATCTCGGCGTCGGAGAAGTCTATGTACTGGATGACATCGGCTACGTATCGCAGGATGAAGCGACCGCTTCCGTCAAGACCAACCGCGTCACCGGCAACAAAGTCGGCTCGACCAGGCTCATCAAGGACTGCAATGTCTACGAAGTGGAAGTGACCGATTACATCACCGCACCGTATATCGATGCCAACAAGCCGGCCATGCCGTGCGGCGAATATACGATCGAGGAGAACCAATACCTCGATGAGATCCTGGCGACCAAGATCGCCGAGCGGGGCTATCGCACAAGAGCCGCCGCCGTACAGGCCGCAAGATTCCTTCTGCTGCAGTTCCCGTATCATATGAATTACTTCAACGAGAACGGAAGACTTCCTTATGCCGACGGGGAAGGACGCTACTATCATGCCGGCCTCTATCTCAATGAATACAAGGTGGAGGAAGAAGGCATCTCAAAGACCGTGCGGGGACCTAAGCCCTGGGGCTGTCCGATCTATTCGATCCCGGTCAACGGCTATCAGAAGAATTCGATGGACTGCTCAGGTTTCGTCAGCTGGTGTCTGATCAATGCCGGCTTCGATCCGGGCGACATCGGTGCCGGACCAAAGCCCAATGTCTTCGATCTTTCCGACTTGGGCGAAAAGGTGCGGATCACCGATGAATCTTTGAACGACATCAAGGTAGGCGATCTGTTATCTTCCAACGGGCACATCGCGATGCTGATCGGATATAAGGATGGCATCTATTACATCGGTGAATCCAACTACAACATCGACATGCGGGCCAAAGGCGTGACCAGAGAAGAATTCCTGAAGGATGAGTTCAACTATTATATCGACATGGATGAATTCTACGGATATCAGGATGGAAAACTGAATCTGTACTGGCAGTGAAAATTGTTTCACTATATGTAAAAAATATTTCAAATCTAAGAAAAAATAAGTCCTGTTTTATTGAAAAGAATAAAAGATTATATTATGATTTAGAAAAGGCTTGGAAAAGAAGAGTAGGCTGAACAAAGAGCACAGAGAGTCTTTGGCTGGTGGAAAAAGACGTCGGAATTCAGCTGAACATGGTCTTGGAGCTGCGTCCTCGATATGAGAGGATGACGTGATGCATACGTTACAGTGCTAGGATATGTTTGTATCTGAAAGAGGTGTAGAAATACACGAATTAAGGTGGTAACACGATATTGAAGTCGTCCTTATGGGCGGCTTTTTTGTTTCTAGGCCCGGATACAAATGACGATGTAATAAGAAAGGGGAAAACGAGATGAAAAAAATTATTACATTATTGCTTGCAGTATCAGTATTGTTGAGCCTTGCCGGCTGTTCTTCCGGCGGTTCCTCGCAGGAGCCGGCTGCTGAAGTCGAAGACAAGAAGATCACCGTCGGTGTCAATCCGGTCCCGCATGCGGAGATCCTGGAAAATGCCGTCAAACCTGTTTTGGCGGAAGCTGGCTGGGAACTTGATGTCATCGTTTATGAAGACTACGTATTGCCAAACGAGAACCTTGTAGCGGGTGAACTGGATGCCAACTACTTCCAGACCTTAGGTTACATGAACAACCAGAACGATACCCACGGGTGGAAACTGACTGCCGTCAAGGGCGTCCATATCGAACCGATGGGCTTATATTCCGAGAAATACACAGCCGTTGCTGATATCCCGGATGGCGCAACGATCTCTGTGCCGAACGACGAAGACAACAGGACGAGAGCCATCGAATTTTTGATCGCCAACGGTTTCCTGAATGCGATCGAAGGTGAACTTTCCGCCGCTACGATCAACGGCAATGCCGATGCCAACCCGCGCAATTTCGAGATCGTCGAACTTGAAGCCGCACAGCTTCCGCTGGCTTTGCCGGATGTTGATGCTTCCGTCATCAACGGCAACTACGCTTTGGGCGCCGGCTTACCGGCAAGCCATCCGGCACTCTTAGTCGAAAGCTTCGATGCCGAGACTTCGATCCGCCGCACGAACTTCATCGTCGTCACGGAGGGCAACGAGAATTCCGAAAAGATCAACGCCCTGATCGAGGCGATCACTTCCGATGCTGTCGCCAAGTACATCGAAGATACCTACAAAGGCGCAGTCATCACTTCCTTTGTTGATCCGCAGTAAGAAAAATAGTTTAAAATACGTGAGTGAGAGAAATGTTCAGAGTCTTTCTGAACATTTCTGTTTCTATACAGGAGAGAGTTTATGATAAAACTGGAAAATGTATCCAAGAGTTTCGGAGATCTGGAGGTCTTGAAAGACATCTCTTTGCAGATCAACGATCACGAGATCTATGGGATCATCGGCCAATCGGGTGCCGGCAAGTCGACGCTTCTGCGCTGCATCAACGGTCTGGAAGACTACCAGTCCGGTACGATCAGCGTGGATGACGTGACGGTCGATCTGAAGGATAAAAAGAAGCTGCACCTTCTGCAGAAGGAGATGGGCATGATCTTTCAGAACTTCAACCTGCTGGAAAGGCTCGATGTCTATGACAATGTCGCACTGCCGATGAAGTTCTGGGGCATGAAGACGAAGACCCCGGAAGCGAAGAAGAAGATCGAAGGCCTGATCGAACTGGTCGGTCTTTCCGATAAGATCCACGCCAGGCCCAGGGAACTTTCCGGCGGTCAGAAACAGCGTGTGGCCATCGCCAGGGCACTGGTCCTTGATCCGAAGATCCTTCTTTGCGATGAGGCGACCTCAGCGCTTGACCCGGCGATCACCAGAGGCATCCTGGATCTGCTTTCCAAGATCAACAAACAGATGGGCATCACGATCATCGTGGTCACCCACCAGATGGAAGTCGTCAAACAGATCTGTGAAAGAGTCGCCTTCATCAAGGGAGGAAGAGTCTTACAGATCGGCAAACCGGAAGAACTGTTCATAAGACCTGCCAAAGACATCAAGGCATTCTTACATGAAGACTCCGAACTGCTTCCTTCGGAAGGCGTCAACATACAGCTGTTCTTCACGGACGAGTCCGCAGATGAACCGGTCATCTCTCAGATGGCGAGAAAACTCAACATCGATTTCTCGATCTCCTGGGCAAAGCTGGAGGATTTCCGTTCCAACGTATATGGCTCTTTGGTCATCAATGTGAAGGAAGAAGACAAAGATAAAGTCACTGCCTACTTAGACAGTGTGAAAGTATTATGGGAGGTATTGAACGGATGAGCTCTGTGATCTGGACTTCATTCCAGCAGACCTTATACATGGTCTTCTGGTCGACATTATTTTCCGTGATCCTGGGTTTCATCCCGGCGATCATCCTGACACTGACGGCACCGGACGGTCTTCGCCCGAACAAGATCGTCTATGAGACGCTGTCTTTGATCGTGAACGTTTTCCGTTCCTTCCCGTTCATCATCCTGCTGGTCATCATCATTCCGTTCACCAGAGCACTGATCGGCAAGGCCATCGGCACAAGAGCTGCCGTCGTTCCTTTGACGGTATCGGCGATCCCGTATATCGCAAGGATCTTCGAGACTTCCTTGAGGGAGACCGATCCCGGTGTCATCGAGGCGGCAAGATCCTTCGGCGCTTCCGACTGGCAGATACTGCTTCGGGTCTACATCAAGGAATCCATTCCGCGCATGCTCAACGGCGTGATCCTGCTGATCATCTCCCTGGTCGGCTATTCGGCAATGGCCGGAACGGTCGGCGGCGGCGGTATCGGTGACCTGGCGATCCGCTACGGCTACCAGCAGTACAAGACCGACGTACTGATCATCTGTTCGGCGGTCCTGATCTTTTTCGTTCAGGCAGTGCAGATGCTTGGCAACTACTTATACAAGAAGCTTTCATAAGATGAAAGAGATCTTTATCAGGTCAAAGCGGGGAAGCGAGATCCCCGTTTCTGTTTATGAGCCGGAAGCCGTCAAAGGCGTCTTGCTGATGGCGCACAGCTTCCGTTCCCAGAAAGAGGAGGATGGAAGATATACATACGTAGGAAATGAACTATCGAAAAAAGGCATCCTGTGCATCGCTCCGGATTTCCCCGGCAACGGTATATCCAAAGAGCCTTTTGAAGCCTACAGTCTGACTTCCTGCATCGATGATCTTGAATCCTGCTATGACTTCATCAGAAAAGAATATGTCTTTGAGGAAGAAAACCTGTCGCTGCTTGGCTATTCGATGGGCGGAAGGATCATCTCCTTATTTCTGAAAAGACACAGAGAATTCACGAAGCTTCTTTTCTAGGCATCCGTCTTGCGAAAGTACACGGAAGAAGATTTTTTCCTGGAACAGGACCTTGGTGTCTTAAAGAAAGAATGCGAGGAAAAAGGATACTGCGATTTCTATGACATCTTTTCCGATGAGACTATCAGGATGTCGAAACGGTTCATCTTTGATCTGTTATATGAGGATGCCATATCTCCCTTGTATGATTTTGGGGGAGAGGCTTTGATCCTGCAGGGCGAAAAAGACAGCACGATCGAAGTCGAAAACGGACAGTATATCTATGATGCCCTGAAGGGCACCGATAAGAAGTCGCTCGTCCTGATGAAGGATGCCGACCACGGTTTCGGGCTTTGGGACGGCAGGAAAGAAGATAACGAAGAACTGTTGAAACGAAGCATAGATTTTCTTTCCGAAGGTACGAAATAGAAACTTTTGCGAATATCGGACTTATTGAATCTGATCAGCGTTGATGATAAGATAAATGCGTCCAAAAGATACGGTTTTTTAGTTGAATTGGAAAAACGATAAGGGGGAAAAATTTAATGAAAAATGATTCTGTACAGAAGGTCGTTGCGACCGGTATCGGTGCTGCCTTATTCTTCGTCCTTGCACGTTTCGTAGCGATCCCTAGCGGTATCCCGAACACGAACATCGCATTCCAGTATGCGGTCCAGGGCGTCTTTGCGGTATTGTATGGACCAGTCGTCGGCTGTCTGTCCGGCTTTATCGGCCATGTGCTCTGCGATATGTCATGGGGCGGCGTATGGTGGACATGGGCTTTTGCCACAGCAGTTTACGGCCTGATCGTCGGTATCTTCGGTAAGAAGATCAATGTCAGAGACGGTTACTTCTCCACAAAGGAACTGGTCAACTTCGTCATCGCCAACATCATCGCCAATGCGGTCGCATGGATCCTGGTTGCGCCGATCGGTGATATCGTCATCTATAAAGAGGATGCCAGCCTGGTCTTCACACAGGGTCTGGTCGCCGGTCTGGGTGACTGCCTGTTCGCTGTCGTTCTCGGCGGCTTGCTGCTCTTCGGTTATTCCAAGACTGTCGCCAAAGCAGGTTCTCTGGACAAGGAATAGTCTGAACTTAAAAAGATTTTGAAAAGGTCATCTTCGCAGATGGCCTTTTATTATGAAAAATATTTCAAAAAAAGTTTCACATATTTTCAAAAAAAAGATGAATCGGAAAACCAAATAATATAAAATAAAAATAAGATTATAAAAGGATATCAGTATGTTGGATGTTTTTGAAACCAGTATCCCGCAGTTGACGGGAGACGAAAAAAGAAAAGTTTATGTTTATGTTCCCGATGACGGGGATGCCTATCCCGTCTTATACATGTTTGACGGCCAGAACCTCTTCAGTGATGAGGAGGCCAGCTATGGAAAATCCTGGGGACTCTTAAAGTATCTTGAGGAAAGCGAGACGCCGCTGATGGTCGTAGGCGTTGAATGCAACCACCACTCCGAGACGGTTGCGCCGGGCGGACGGCTTTCGGAATACAGTCCGTTCGATTTCAATGATCCGGACTGGGGAAGCGTCAAGGCCAGAGGCAAGATCACGATGGACTGGTTCACCAAAGAACTCAAGCCGTATATCGATGACAATTACCCGAGCCTTCCGCAAAGGGAATACACCTTCATCGCCGGCTCTTCGATGGGCGGACTGATGACCATCTATGCGCTGTGCAGATACGGGAAGTACTTCTCAAGAGGCGCCGCCTTATCGCCATCCGTGGGATTCTCACCGGAGAAAGTCATGGATATGATCGAAAAGGCCAGGTTCCGCAAAGACAGCGTATTGTATATGGACTATGGGGAGAAGGAGATCTCCTATCGCAATACCAGAGAAGTCTTCGGCAGAGTCGCCGCAAAACTGATCGAAAAGAAAGTGTTACTGGAATGCCGCATCGTTCCCGACGGGGAACACAATGAGGCGAGCTGGGAGAAACAGATCCCGTTCTTTATGGACACTCTGTTCTACGGCTTATAGAAAGGGCAAAACATGGAGACCAATTATTTTGAATTCTATTCCGAGAACCTGAGCAGGATGATGCCGCTCAAGGTGTACGGACATGCAGGAAGACCGATCCTGTTCATACCCTGCCAGGATGGCAGGTTCTTCGATTTCGAGAACTTCCATCTGACCGATACCTTTGCGCCATGGATCGATGCGGGAAAAGTCATGGTCTTTGCGATCGACACCATCGACATCGAGACCTGGTCCGATAAGAACGGCGATCCGTACTACCGCATCCGCCATCACGAAGAGTGGATCAACTACATCACCAGAGAGGTCGTTCCGTTCATCCGTGATTATGCCAATGAGAAAAACGGCTGGGACGGTTATCCGGGCATCATGACGTTCGGCTGTTCGATGGGTGCTACCCATGCCCTCAACCTGTATCTGCGTTTCCCGGATCTCTTCGACCGATGCCTGGCATTATCCGGCATCTACCATGCTTCCTACTTCTTCGGCGATTATATGGACGAAGTCGTCTACAACAATTCGATCACCGATTATATGCGCGGAATGGGTCCGGATCATCCGTACATCCAGCGCTACAATAACAACAAAGCCGTCGTCTGTGTCGGCATGGGTGCCTGGGAAGAACCTTGGAGCACGCAATACCTCGATCAGCGCTTCCATGAGCTCGGCATCAATATCTGGGTCGATTACTGGGGAAGCGATGTCAATCACGACTGGCCGTGGTGGTATAAACAAGTACCTTACTTCCTGCCGTACCTGTTAGAAGGAGACTAAAGAAAATGAAGAATTTTATTTACATCTCACCGAACTTTCCGGCCAACCACTGGAACTTCTGCGACCGCTTGAAGCACAACGGCATCAACGTACTGGGCATCGGCGATGCCTCCTACGATGAGCTGACGGATGAACTCAAGAACGCACTCAACGAGTACTATAAGGTTTCCTCTTTGGAAAACTACGACGAAGTCTTCCGCGCCGTCGCTTTCTTTTCCTTCAAATACGGAAAGATCGACTATCTTGAATCCAACAATGAATACTGGCTCGAGAGAGACGCGAAGTTAAGAGAAGATTTCCACATCACGACGGGTTTCATGCCGAAAGACATGAGCGTCGTCAAATACAAATCCCTGATGAAGAAGAATTACACCAAGGCAGGCATCCCGGTCGCAAGATATCACATCGTCGATGACTATGACCATTGCATGGAATTCATCAAGGAAGTTGGTTTCCCGGTCGTCGTCAAACCGGACAACGGCGTAGGAGCCAACGATACCTACCGTCTTAAGAATGAAGATGATCTGAAGAAGTTCATTGAAAAGAAGTATGATGTCACCTACATCATGGAAGAATACATCTATGGTGAAGTCGAGACCTACGATGCGATCATCAACTCCAAGGGCAAGCCGATCTTTGAAAACGGCAATGTCACCGTCGCCAATCTGATGGAGACCGTTTCGGAACACAAGAACTCCTGTTTCTTTGAACGGGCGAAGCTTCCAAAGGACTTATTAACAGCCGGCAGAAAGACCGTCAAGGCTTTTGGCGTCAAGAGCCGTTTCGTCCATATGGAATTCTTCCGTCTGGACAGAGACCAGCACATCGGTGAAAAGGGCACGATCGTAGCCTTGGAAGTCAACATGCGTCCGCCGGGAGGTATCGCTCCGACGATGATGAACTACGCAAACGGTACGGATGTCTATGAGATGTGGGCAGATATGATCGCTTACGATCAGACGGACCGCTTCAGATCCATGGAAGGCGTATGCTGTTTCGCTTCCAGACGTGACGGACTGGTATTCGAACTCACGCCGGAACAGATCCGCAAGAAATACGGCACTCACCTCAGAGAAGAGGGAAGAGTCGAAGAAGCGCTTTCCGGTGCGATGGCTAACTACATGTTCATCGGTGCCTTCAACACGGAGGAAGAAGCCAGAAAGTTTGCCTCTGACGTACTGAAATAGTTTTATTCAAGGTGCTCCGGCACCTTTTCTTTATGCCTTTTTGAATTATCAACAAGAGATTATGTCAATATCTTGACATACACAAACACTTTAAAAAGTGAAACAATAATATCGTTGGATGGCCATCCTCCTGAATTCAAAAGAAAAGATTAAGAAAAAGAATAGGAGGAGAAAACTGAAATGTATAAAGTACTGGAAGACATGGATGACAGTCTTCTTACTTTGAAAGACTTGCGTGATGAATGGTCTGAGATGTTCGATGTAAGGGAGGATGAGCTTGGTCCTTCTTCCTATAAGAGGTATATGGAATCGGATTACTATGATGATACGACCTATATCTTAGACACACAGTCTCACATCTGCTACAAAGCCAATGACTTCTTCCATATGCATGTGAAAGAGGAACTGAGTTAAAGACACGATAAGTGTCTTTTTCTTTCAATTAAAAAACCGCTTTGCAGCGGTCGATATCGATATATGGTGGAGCTTGCCGGGATCGAACCGGTGACCTCCTGATTGCGAACCAGGCGCTCTGCCAGCTGAGCTAAAGCCCCATCAACATATCTATTATATATTAAATCTCAGCTTTTGCAGAAAAGAATATTAATTGTTTCGATCCTCTTAGCAGGAAGGCTCTTGCGATATTGATGCCGATCTTATAAGGCAGCGGACGAAGCGCTTTGTCGGCTTCCTGCAGTTTCTCCCGGATCGGGATGGATTGCGGACAGTGGCTCTCGCATTTGCCGCATCGGATACAGGCAGAAGCAAAGGAAACATCTTTTCGTAAAGCGACGGTCTGCGCGTACTGGAAACGGCCGTCATGTTTGGATTCCGTATACATGCGGTTGTAGGCAGCGAAGGTTCCCGGGATGTCGATGCCTTTGACGCAAGGCATGCAATAGCGGCAGCCCGTACAGCCGACCTTTTCGTTGGCTCTTATCTCGTCGATGATCTTTGCGATGAAGGCAAAGTCTTCTTCCGTGAAAGAATTCGGCTGGCTTTGCGAGGCGATGCGGCAGTTTTCTTCGACCATCTCAAGGGAGTTCATACCGGAAAGCACGCAGGTGACGCTCTCCTGATCGAAGAGCCAGCGAAGTCCCCATTCGGCAGGTGAGTATTTCTTTTCGTTTTCCTGAATGAGCTTCTTGGCATTCTGCGGCAGCAGATTGACGAGCTTTCCGCCCCGCAACGGTTCCATGATGATGATCGGGATGCCGAGCGCATGGGCTTTTTCCACACCTTTGCGTCCGGCTTGCGTGTTCTCATCGAGATAGTTGTACTGGACCTGGGCAAAATCCCAGTCGTAGTCTTCGAGTATCTTGATGAACATCTCGCTGTTGCCGTGATACGAGAAACCGATATTGCGGATCTGACCCTTTTGCTTCTTGTCTTTGATCCAGTCTTCGATGCCCAAGGATCTGAGTCTTTGCCATTGGGAGTCATCGGTCAGATGATGCATCAGGTAGTAGTCCACATGATCGGTCTTCAGTCTTTGTAATTCCTCATTGAAATATGTATCGAGGCTCTTGGCGGAAGAGATCAGATACTGAGGAAGCTTGGTGGCGATATTGACCTTATCGCGTAAGCTGTTGCGCTCCAGTATGTTTCCCAGTGCCGCTTCGCTGCCCGTATAGACATAGGCGGTGTCGTAGTAATTGACGCCGAGCTCATAGGCTTTCAGGATCTCTTTTTCCGCTTTTTCTTCATCGATCTTTCCGTTTTTTGTAATGAAGCGCATGCAGCCGTAGCCTAATACGGAGATCGGTTCGCCATGTTTATCTTTTCTGTATTGCATAAGGATACCTCTTCAGTAAAAGTATGACACACTTGAAAACAAACAAGGAATACATCGACCGGTACAGAAAAAGCGCAGCTGCGCTTTTTACAGGAATTCGTACATGTCGCCGGCCTGTACATAGGTCACGGCGATCTTTTCTTTCAGCTGGCCCGGCAGCCATTCTTCCATGTACTTCATGCCTGGTTCTTCGACGTTGAAGTGTCCCGGGGCAAGGATGGCTCTGTTGAAACCGAGCTGGGCGGAGTCTTTGACGTATTCGGTCAATGTGAAGTCGATAAGTTCCAGCGGGATCATGAGGTTGATGTCTTCCCTGTCGATCCTTTTTATCAGGGAATTGGAATCGCCGCCTTCGGAGACATGTCCGCAGATCATGACTTTGGTAACTTTGCAGTCAAGATCGCCGATGCACTTGATGCCGTTGAGGTGCCACTTTTCTTTTATGAGCTCACCGATCTTGCGCGGCGTAGTCTCTTGACATTCCATATAGACGGCAGAAGAGATGTCGGCATTGTTGACGATGGCCTTGTCCCAGCCGGTCTCTTTGACCAGGCCATAGAAGATGCCGTCGATATAGCCTCCCTCATAAGGGATGCCGGAATGGATGTAGTCGTGGAAACGCCAGACGGTGATCCCATAGTCATCCATGAGTTTTGCTTTGGCAAGGTAGGTCTTGTTTTCGCTTTCCTTCAGCCAGTCCTGATGATCGCCGTGATTCCAGAACAGCGCTTCGTGGGCGATGATCAGATTGGCGCCAAGCTCATGCGCCTTTCTTATGACATCCGGTGAGGCATAGATGGTGGTGACGATGCCGGTACACTCTTTGTCCGTGCTTCCGTATAAGACCTTGTCGCGGGTCGTCGCATCTTCGATCTTTCTTCCCAGCCAGGAACCTTTGCAGCAGTCTTTGACGGATTGAATGACTTCACTGATAAGCATATTCTCTTTCTCCTTTAATATCTGAAACTGTTTTCACCGATGGTATAGGAATCCTCGGGTTCTTCGTTTTCATAAGCTTTGCGGATCTCGATGAGGTTGAGCACATCATAGCCGCAGTGTTTTAAGAAGCGGATCATCGTATCGTTGTTCGGGTGGACATACTGGTAAAGCGTGGAGTTTCCGTGTTCCTTTGCGATCCCTTCCGCTTTTTCAAACAGCATCCTTCCGATACCTTTGCGCCGGCATTCCGGTCTGACATAGAGCGATTCGAGCCAGACCGTATCATCTTCGATACGGCAGACGCCATACCCCACGTATCTGCCGTTGTCGGATACGGCGAAGATCGGATATCCCTTATTCACATAATAGCGTAATTCTTCCAAAGCATCATCGACATCGACGTCTTCTCTGATGCCTTTCAAAGCGGATAAGGCTTTTCGGAAATCGGCAGTCAGATAGGCTAAGGAATAGATGTTGTCCTTATCGATCGTGATGAAGCGGTAGTTGTGCTTGCTGAGGGTCTTGGGTTCAGGTGCACTTACAGATGTCTCGGTCTTCTGGAAGGGCCTGTCTTCCAGATACTCGATACCGTAGTATTCGCACCAGTCGACGGCGATCTGTTCGTGAGCGTCCTGCAGGTAGTCGTACCAGCGATCGCTCAGGGCAAAACGTTCCAGTGTGTTGCGGAAACGGCGGAAGGCACCGGCACCTTTGATGCATTCTTCCAGCCACTCTTTGGCTTCGCCATCCGTTTTTTCTTCGATGAAGGCCTTCATCGTGCCGTAGTCATCGATCTGTTTGTGGCTCGGCAGCGGGATGAGGTATTTGTCCTTGACCGTACCATCGTTGAGGATGATCCTCTCTTCCGGAATGTAGTAATAGTATTGGGTATTGACATCGGTGGAATCGATGGCTTCCACGACTTCTTCAAGTTTTATCTGCATGGATGATCCTTCTTTCTTTGAGACATACTTGTCTGACAATATTATTATAATGCACATTCGGGATGAAAAAAATTTGGCAAAACCCGTATAATTGAAGTATGAAGACCATCAGGTATACAAAGATGGACATCGATAAAATAATCAAGATATTGATTAACGGGGGATTAGTGGCTTTTCCGACCGATACGGTCTTTGGTCTGGCCTGCATCAAGGAAGAAAAGGCGATCGCAAAGGTCTACGAGGCCAAGGGAAGGAGTTTCGACAAGCCGCTGCCGATGATGTGCGATTCCCTGAAAATGATAAAAGAAGTTGCCCTGGTAAACGATAAGGCGGAAAAGATCATCGAAGCTTTCGTACCGGGAGCGCTGACGCTGATCTTTGAAAAGAAAGACAGCGTGGAAGATTTTGTGACCATGGGCAGAAAGACCATCGGTATCCGCGTGCCGGATGATGACTTCATCCTGGATCTGATCTCCAGATTGGACATGCCGCTGATGGTGACCAGTGCCAACGTATCCGGTGAAGGCTCTCTGCTGAAATGGGAAGACGTACTGTCATGCATGGATCACAGGATCGATGCCATCGTATGCGAAGATGCAAGAGGAGAAAGTGCCAGCACGATCATCGATGTGACTGGCGAAGATATCAAGGTCCTGCGTCAGGGACCGATCTTACTGGAAGAGATAATGGAGGTATTATCGTGAAGAAGAATCCCGTCTATGTAGTAGGACATAAGAACCCTGATACCGATGCAATCGTTTCGGCGATCGCTTATGCGGAATACAAGAAACGGAAAGGTGTCGATGCGGTGGCCGGCAGGATCGGATCGGTCAGTTCCGAGACCGAATATCTGCTCGAACGCTTCGGCTACGAGGATCCCAGACGTCTGTACACCGCCAAATCCACGCTGCGTGAGATCGATATGGATAAGGCTTCGACCGCCTACAAAGAGATGACGATGAAGGAAGCTTTGGACAAGGTACTGAAGCTGAAGAACAGAGGTCTTGTCGTCGTCAACAAGCGCAAGCACCTGGAAGGCATCGTCACGCTCGATGATCTGACCTACATGTGGACCAAGTCGGACGAACAGCTGGCCGATATCATCTCTTCGATCGAAGTCGATGACATCGTAAAGATACTTGAAGGCACTCTGGTCTTAAAGGGAACGCACAAGCTTTCGGGCAAGATGCACATGTTCCCGTCTTTGAAATCCAATGTCGAGGATGACAGTATCGTCCTTTTGCGAAACGAAGACGACAAGCTTCTGTATTGTCTGGAGCTGGGTGCGACGATGTTGGTCGTATGTACGTCTTCGCCGATCTCAAGACAGGTCTTATCGATGGCCAGGGATGCGGAAGCGACGATCGTCACGACCGAACTGACACCATTGTCCATCACCCGTCTGATCTATCAGACGCCTTCGATCGAACATATCATGATCAAGAAGGAAAAGATCGATTATTTCAATATCAATGACACGATCGACGAGGCATCCAAGAAGATCGCCAAGTCCCGTCACAGATCCTACCCGGTCTTAGACAACGAGGGCAAGGTCGTCGGTGCCATTTCACGTTATCACTTATTCAATTACCAGCACAAGCAGCTCATCCTGGTCGACCACAACGAAAAGAAACAGGCGATCGATGACATCGATGAAGGCGTCGTGCTGGAGATCGTCGACCATCACCGTTTCGGCGGTTTTGAATCGGAGAATCCGATCAACATCACCACGATGCCGGTCGGTGCGACGGCAACGATCGTCACCAACAAGTTCCTCAACGACGGCATGGAGATCGAACCGAATCTTGCCGGTATCCTTCTGGGTGCCATCGTTTCCGATACGATGAACTTCAAATCGCCGACCACGACTTCTCTGGATATCGAGACGGCAGGAAAACTTGAAGCGATCTGCGGTGTTTCCGCCGGAGAGCTTTCCAAAGGACTCATCGATCATTCCGAGTCTCTGCTTTCCAAGCGTCACATCGAGATCGTCTACAACGACTTCAAGGAATTCAATATCGACGGCAACAAGGTCGGCCTTTCCCAGGCCGTATGCAAGTCGGCAGAGGAATACAACGCCCTCAAGAGCGATCTGGCAAGATATATGGAAGATGCCTGCAAGTCCGGCGGCTACGATCTGATGGCGATCATGCTGACGAATCCGAACGGTTCGGGTTCCTACGTGCTTTCCGCCGGAGCCAGGAAGAGAGTCGTCAATGCCGCCTTCAATATCAATGCGGAAGGTTTCGTCAACGGTCTTGTTTCCCGTAAGAAACAGCTTCTGCCGGGCCTGATCAAGGCGATGAGTACCAAATAATGGCTCTGCTTCTCGATCACTGCCACGCCATCATCGACTGTAACAGAGAATATCTCGATGCCTCGATCCTGATCGATGAGGGGCTCATCAGGGATGTCTTTCCGCAGGCTGATAAGATAAAACAGTCATTTGAAGATACCGAAAGGATCGATCTGGGCGGATGTATCGTCATGCCCGGATCTTTTGATACGCATACCCATGGCATCCTGGGGATGAATTTCGATGAAGTCTCGAAAGAAGAGATGGAAAAGATCTCCTATGAATTTGCCAAGTCGGGCACGACGTCTTTTCTGGCGTCTTTGTCCTATGATCTTTCTGAAGAAGGGATGATACGCCAGCTTTCCCGTTTTGAGGACTACGAAAGTTCCTATTCCCGTTTCGAAGGTTTCCATCTGGAAGGACCCTTCCTCTCCCCGAAACATTTAGGGGTCGGCGATCCTAAGAAATTCAAAGATGTCGATATCGAAGAACTGAAAAGATTATTGGATGCTTCTTCCAAGATCAGACAGGTCACCATCGCTTATGAACTCGAGGGGGCAAAAAAGGCCGGAGAGCTCTTGCATGACAAAGGCATCAGAGTCATGTGCGGACACTCCGATGCAGTCCTGGAGGATCTTGACGAAAAGGTCGATGGCTTCACGCATCTTTTCAATGCGATGCGCGGCCTTCATCATCGGGACATCACCCTGGTCAACTGTGCTTTTATGAACAAGTGGCAGGTCGAACTGATCGCCGATGGCAATCATGTAAAGGAAAACGTACTGAAACTGGTATTAAACAATATCGACAGAGATAAGATCATGCTGGTATCGGACTCCAGCATTGCCAGAGGCCTTGAGGATGGTGAATACATGTTCCTGTCCAAACCGTGCACCAAGAAGGGGACGACGTTCATCACCTTCGACGGTCATTTTGCCGGCAGCGTCGTTTCGATCAATGATGAGATGAAAGTCTTATACAGACTCGGTGCCAAGTACACCGACCTGTTAGGCTGTTCCTGTTACAACGCCTTCCGTTTCTATGGCATGGAGAAACGCTTCGGTACCATTGAAAAAGGCAAGTATGCAGATCTGCTCATCATGGATGATGAACTGAATATCAAAGACGTCTGTCTGAAAGGAGGGCTCCTTCATGTTTGAGTTCTATCTCAGGATCGGGATCTACTTCTTCTGTTTCCTGCTGGCTCTTTTCGGCATGAGTGCCTTGGACTTCAACCGCTTCCTGAAACAGGACAGGGTCGTTCAGGCACAGGTCTTATATTTTATCTTATGCTGCATACTCAGCTACCTCATGGGCAATTTCATGATCGCCCTGATGTATCGCTTCTATAAGGGGTAAAGATGAAACGTTTCCTTGTATTACTGATCAGCGCATTTCTGATGAGCGGACTCTTCACTTATGATCTTCAGGCGGATGTCGGACCGAAACCTTCCGTGACGGTCTATGTCGATGAAGAGATCAAGGGCCCGTATTTCGTCACGCTTCTCTCTGACAGGGAACCCTACGGTCCCTGGGCGAAGATCTCAGAAAAAGAAGCTTCAAAGGATGATCCCCTGAAGGATCAGGCCTATGCTTTCTTCTCCCGCTACAAAGATGCGGATGGCTATTTTTTCCTTGGAAATATGTCACAGGAAATGACGGGTACGGGTTCTTTTTCCTGGAACTACTATCCGCCGGAGAATTTCAAGATCGCGATCTATGACAGCGGATCGGAAACGATCCTTGTATCCGATGTCTATGAAAGAACGGCCTTCAATTCCTATTTCCATGTCCGCATCGAAAACGGTTCATTAAGTGTAAAAGAGGAATCCCATTTCGGCATCGATCTGCTCAAAGCCTTAGGCAGAGCTCTGGCGACGGTGATTGTCGAGCTGGCGGTGGCGTATCTGTTCGGCTATCGGAAAAAGAAACATATCATCACCATACTGATCGTGAACCTGATCACACAGATCCTTCTGGGAGTCGTGATGATGCTGGCGGATCACTATGGCGGCTTGCTGACATGGATGATCTTCTTCCCGATCGCAGAGATCGCCGTGATCGTTCTCGAGATGGTCTTATACCAGATCCTGATCCGGAACGAGAAAAGAGGGAAGCTCATCTTATATGCGATCCTTGCCAATCTGCTTACCGCTGCCTTGACCTTTGCCTTCACATTCTATGACTGGGCGGGTCTGTAGACAGACAAACATTTGGTGTTATAATCATTTTTAGAATCAAAGGAGGAAAACTTATGGGATTACTGATATCTTTATGTCTCAGTGCAGCATTCGGTTATGTTGCCGCTAATCTGATGAAGCTTGCGGGTCCTTGGTATTTATATGTGATCCTGGGCCTTGCCGGCGGATTTGTCGGTTCGATCCTTTTCGACCTGATCGGCTTTTCAAGCAATTCGATCATTTCCGAAGCGATCGTTTCGATCGTCGGAGCATGCGTCGTCATTGCACTGTTCCGCAGATTAAGAAAATAAGAAAGAGAAAGGCAGTGAGAACTGTCTTTTCTTTTACACAGAAGATAAAATGTTGTCATGAGAAACAGGAAGACCTTTGCCTCGCTCATGTTATTGCTGGCGACGCTGTTCTGGGGCTTATCCTATTCGGTCCAAAGCATTTCGGCGAAAGGCCTTGGTCCTTTTATGACCGTCTGCTTCAAGGGGGCAGGGGGTATTTTCCTTCTGCCGTTACTGGCATATAAAAGAACGAAGATCGATAAGGATACGCTTCTTGGCGGACTCTTGATGGGCATCTTTGCCTTCGGCGGCTGTTTCTTTCAGCAGTTAGGCATCATCTATTCGACGGTCTCCAAGGCAAGTTTCATCACGGCCTTATATATCATCTTCGTACCGATCATCGAGATCTTTCTTGGCAAGAAGGTCTCAAAAAGCATCTGGTATTCCGCTTTGATCGCGCTGTCAGGCCTTTATTTCCTTTGCATGAATTCGGTATCGGGCATCAACATCGGTGACTTGTTTTTACTGATCGGTTCGATCCTGTTCGCCTTGCAGATCATCGTGATCGACCGTTATTGCCGAAGATGCGATGCGATCGCTCTTACTTGCCTGTCGCAGATCGCCGTTGCCTTATTCGGTCTGATCGCTTCGTTTCTTTTTGAAAAAACGGAATTGGTATTTACCGGTGAGATGATCTTGGTCATCTTATATATGGTCTTTATCGGCGGACTGATCTCGCAGCTCATACAGATCCGCTACCAGCAGGACCTCGAACCTTCTTTGGCTTCCCTGCTGATGAGTTTCGAATCGGTATTCGGAGCCTTGTTTGGCTGGCTGATCCTTCATCAGAACATGTCCTTACGGGAGATCTTCGGCTGTATCTTAGTCTTCCTGGCGATCTTATTGGCTGAGAGCAAATAGTTTGCATAGCGAACGAATCGATATATAATAAAATAGTTAGTTTTCAAACTAATTATTTTTTATGAGGAATGATATGGACAGAAGTTTGATAAAACAGATCTCGTGTCTGGATCACCTCATACATTCCCGTGCCCTGGGAAAAAACGGGATGAAGAAGGTCCTGAACTACACACAGTTACAGATCCTTTTTTATCTTCTGCATCATCAGGGGGAGGATGTATGTCAGAAAGATCTGGAGAATGAGACCCATCTCAAGAAGGCTTCGATCACCGCGATTCTGGATGCCCTGGCAGATAAGGATCTGATCTACCGGGAGGTCTGTGAGAGCGACCGGCGCAAGAATTTCATCCGTCTGAGCGATAAGACGATGGAATATGCCCGCAAGATGGTCGAAAAGGAAAAAGAATACAATGCGAAGATCGTTGCCGGTATCCCGGAAGAAGAACTGGCGATCTTCTTCAAGGTGACCGACAGGGTCATTTCAAATATCATGGGGGAAGATGATGAAGCTGATATTTAGATATATGAAGCCGTATCTGCTGATCGTCCTTGCGGTCATCGCACTGACGTTCGTGCAGGTACAGACGGAACTGACCCTGCCGGATTACATGTCGGGCATCGTCACCAACGGCATACAGTATGGCGGCATCACAGAATCTTCGCCGCAGGCTCTGACAAAAAAAGACATGGACGAGGTTTTGAATTTTGTTTCCGCCGGGGACAGACAGACGATCTTAAACATGTTCGAGCTCATCCCGGCCGGTTCTTCCGCCAAGGTCGATGATCAGACGGTGACTTTCAAAGAAGATGTCTATGTCAGAGTGAACGATGATGAAAAAGCGGATGCGCTGATGGAAAGACCGTTAGTCTATGCCTATATGGCAAAGCAGCAGGGCATCGATATTTCTTCTGCGGATGCGGAAAACAAGATCGCAGAAAGTCTGAAGGGACTGGAAGAAAACTACGGTTCGATGGCCCGCATCTATATCAGACAGCTGTATGAAGATGTCGGCCTTTCGGCGGAAACGATACAGAACAGTTACATCCTGACGACCGGATTAAAGATGCTTGGCATCGCTGCGATCGGCGTTTTCGTGCAGATCTTGGGAACATATCTTGCGACCAAGACTTCTTCAAAGATCGCTGCGACGATGCGCAAAGACGTCTTTGAAAAGGTGGAGTCTTTTTCTTCGAGCGAATTCTCGAAGTTTTCGACTTCTTCTTTGATCACGCGTACCGGCAACGATATCACCAAGATACAGCAATTGATACAGATGATGATGCGTATGATGCTGATGTCACCGATCATGGGCATCACGGCCGTCATCAAGGTCATGCGCTATCCCAATATCTCGTGGCTTCTCATCGTGGCGATCGGCGTGATCGTCTGTGCGATGATCGTCTTAGCGGTCTTTGCCGTTCCGAAATTCGAAGTCATCCAGAAACTCACCGACCGTCTCAATTCGATCATGCGTGAATTCCTCGACGGCATGCTGGTGATACGTGCTTTCAATTCGGAAAAGATCGAAGAAGAAAAATTCGATGACATCAACTCGACGTTCCGCAAAGTGGACCGTTTCGTTTCCAATATCATGAACATCATGGGTCCGGTCATGACCTTCGTCATGAATGCTCTGACGGTCTCGATCACCTGGTTTGCCGCCAAGCAGATCGATATCGATGCGATGACGATCGGCGAGATGATGGCCTTTACGCAATATGCGATGCATGTCGTCATGTCGTTCATGTTCGTGACGGTGACTTTCTTCATGATCCCGCGTTCGATGGTCTCGGTCAAACGAATCGAAGAAGTCCTCAATACGGTCAATACGATCAATGACCCGAAGGAGCCGATCGCTTTACCGGAAGAGAACGGCACACTGGTTTTCGACCATGTCACTTTCCGCTATCCGGGTGCCGAGGAATCGGTCCTGGAAGACATCAGTTTTGAGGCAAAGCCGGGAGAGACCGTTGCCTTTATCGGATCGACGGGTTCGGGCAAATCGACGATCATCAAGCTCATCCCGCGTCTTTTCGATGTCACGGAAGGAAAGATCACTTATTGCGGACATGATATCCGCGATGTATCGCAAAAGCAGCTCCACGACAAGATCGGCCTGGCGACGCAAAAGGCGATACTGTTTACCGGCGATATCCGTTCCAATATCGAATTCGGAAGAGATGTGTCAGAGGAAGAGATGAAGGAAGCGATCGCGATCTCACAATCGGAATCCATCATCAAAGAAAAGGAAGAAGGACTCGATGCGCCGATCACCCAGGGCGGTACCAACGTCTCCGGCGGTCAGAAGCAGCGTCTTTCGATCGCCCGTGCACTGGCGAAGAGAAGGAACATCTATATCTTCGATGATTCGTTCTCCGCTTTGGATTATGCGACCGACAAGAGGCTTCGAACCGCTTTGAACGAGCTGATCGAAAAGACCAAGGCGACCGTCTTCATCGTCGCCCAGAGGATCTCGACGATCAAGAATGCCGACAAGATCATCGTCCTCAATGAAGGAAAGATCGTCGGTGAAGGAAAGCATGAGGATCTGCTTAAGAATTGCGAAGTCTATAAACAGATCGCTTACTCGCAGCTTTCAAAGGAGGAACTTGCCTGATGCCGCCGATGAGAATAGCAGAAAAACCAAAAGATTTTAAGGGTACATTCAGACAGCTGGCAAGCTACATCAAGCCGTATTACGCAAGGATCATTTTATCGCTTGTATTGATGGTCACTTCCACCGTCATGTGCATCTATGGGCCGAAGCTCATCGGCAACGTGACGACCCTGATCGCACAGGGCATCCTGGATAAATATGCCGGAGGCAGCGGCATCGATTTTGAGACGATCGGCAAGCTGATCATGACGATCCTGGCGATCTATGGCATAAGCGCTCTGATCGATTACTTCGTCAACCTGCTGCACGTCAATATCGCGATCAATATCTCCTATAAATTAAGAGATGATATCTCAAAGAAGACCAACAGGCTTCCGTTGAAGTATTTCGATTCCAAGACCCATGGCGATGTCCTGTCGCGAGTCACCAATGATGTCGACAACATCTCCAACAACCTGACTTCCACCGTATCCCAGGTATTGAACTCGATGGTCAATATCGTCGGTGTCCTGTTCATGATGATCTCGATCTCATTCAAGCTGACTCTGGTCGCCTTGATCGTCATCCCGGCTTCCGGTCTTGTGGCAGCCTTCATCGTGAAGAAGTCACAGAAGCACTTCAAGGCCCATTCGAAGTATCTTGGTGAGATCAACGGTCACGTCGAAGAGATGTATTCGGGGCATCTGTTAGTCAAGACCTACAACTATGAGGAAGAATCGCTGCGCCGTTTCGATGAACTCAATGATGAGTTATACAATGCGGCTTTCAAGTCACAGTTTTATTCCGGTGTCATGCATCCTCTGACCGGTTTCTTGCAGAACGTGGGCTATGTGGCGGTCTGTCTGATCGGCGGCTTTGAAGTCATTCAGGGCAGGATGCTGATCGGTGAGATACAGTCGTTCATGACCTATGTCAGAAGACTGCAGCAGCCGATCTCTTCGATCGCCCAGCTGATGAATACGATACAGACGATGATCGCGGCAGCCGAAAGAGTCTTCACTCTGCTCAATGAGGAAGAAGAGGAAAAAGATGTCAAAGATCCGGTGAAGATCACCGATGAAAACGGCAGCATCAATATCCAGGGCAATGTCACCTTCGAAAACGTCCGATTCGGCTACGATCCGGACAAGATCATCATCAACGACTTCTCGATGTATGTCGCACCGGGCAAGGACGTTGCGATCGTCGGACCGACAGGTGCGGGCAAGACGACGCTGGTGAAACTGCTGATGCGTTTCTATGAGCTCAACGGCGGCGCTATCTATGTCGATTTCAAGAACATCCGTGATTATTCAAGGAAAGATCTGCGTTCGATCTTCGGAATGGTCTTGCAGGATGCCTGGCTGTTTGATGGAACAATCAAGGAAAACATCCGCTTCGGCAAGCCGGACGCTACCGATGAAGAGATCTATGAAGCCTGCAGGCTCGCCCATGTCGATCGTTTCATCAAGACACTGGAAAACGGCTATGACACCGTGATCTCGGAAGATACTTCCGGCATCTCGCAGGGTCAGAAGCAGCTGCTTACGATCGCCCGTGCTTTCTTAAAGGATCCGAAGATCCTCATCCTGGATGAAGCGACTTCCTCGGTCGATACCCGTACCGAACAGCTCATACAGGATTCGATGGAAGAACTGCGCAAGGGCAGGACGGCCTTTACGATCGCCCATCGTCTTTCAACGATACGAAATGCCGATATCATCATCGTCTTGGACAAGGGCGATGTCGTGGAAGTCGGCGATCATGTCTCACTGATGGAGAAGAAGGGCTTCTATTACAATCTGTATAATTCGCAATTCGAAAACTAGGAAGTCTCCCTTTGGGGAGGCTTCTTTTTGACAGAAAACATGGGCACTTTGTAAGGTGATGAAACAGTATAAAGATGCAGGTGCCCATCGATTGAATTGTGTCAGATAATAATGATATAATCGCTATGACTTATAGCCATCTCTTTTTATTTATGAAACGCAAAACGATCTCAGATTACTACAAAAAATATATCTGGCTGTTCATCATCGGCATTGCAGCGGATATCATGGTCGACGTCTGTCAGACATTCGTGCCTGAATTTTTAGGTGAGGTCGTCGAGGTCGTTTCGCATAACGCCAATGTACAGATCTCCGATATCAGCGGCATCCTGTGGAACATCATCTGGATCGCAACGGCTCTGATGGCCGGCAGGGCGATCCTTCGTTTCACCATCATGCGGGCGTCAGGTCTCATCGAGGCGGGTGTCCGTCATGAGATGTTCTTAAAAGCGGAGCGCCTCTCACAGCGTTACTATCATGAAAACAAGATCGGTACGATCATGTCGTGGTTTTCTTCCGATGTCGAAGCCGTTGAGGAATTCGTCGGCTGGGGCACGATCATGGCTGTCGATGCCATCTTCCTGTCCGTGATCGCCATCTATAAGATGCTGAGGCTCGATCCGATCCTTTCTCTGATCGCGATCCTGCCGATGCTGGCACTGGTCATCTGGGGCAACCGCGTCGAGAAGGTGATGTCCGACAAGTGGGAGGAAAGACAGAAACAGTTCGACAAGCTCTATGACTTCACCCAGGAGACCTTTACCGGGATCCGCATCATCAAGGCGTTCGTCAAGGAAGCCCAGGAACTGGCAGCTTTCTCCAAGGTCGCCAAGGAAAACAGCGACAAGAACCTGGAGTTCGTCAAGATGTCGATCACCTTTGATATCTGTATCGAAGTGATCATCGGTATCACGATGTCGGTGCTGATGGGCTGCGGTGCCTATTTCGTCTATCGCAGTGCGATCGGACTTCCGGTGTCGGTGTTCGGCCATGTCGTAAGCCTTTCGGCAGGCAGGCTGACGACGTTCATCGGTTATGTCGATACTCTGATCTGGCCGATGATCGCCATGGGTCAGATCTTACAGATGCATTCCCGTTTCAAGACATCCAGCGGACGTATCTACGCCTTCTTAGATCAGGAAGAGGAGATCCGCAATGCTGAGAATGCGGTCGTATTGAAAGACTGCAAGGGCAAGATCACCTTCAGGGATTTTTCCTTTGCTTATCCGGATGGCGATACCCATTCCTTAAGGAACGTCTCCTTTGAGATACAGCCGGGCGAGATGGTCGGTCTGGTCGGCAAGATCGGTTCGGGCAAGACGACCCTGGTCAATACACTCTTACATCTTTACAATATCGAAAAAGGAAAGATCTTCATCGATGACATCGATCTGATGGATATCGATATACAGAGCCTGCGCGATGCGATCGCATATGTTCCGCAGGACAATTTCCTTTTCTCGGACAACATCAAAAACAACATCTCTTTTGCCAACAACAAGGCCGATATGGCCGATGTGCGCGATGCCGCCAAGTTTGCGGATGTCGATGACAACATCCTGGGCTTTACGGAAGGCTATGAGACGGTGACGGGCGAACGCGGCGTCACTTTATCCGGCGGCCAGAAGCAGCGTATCTCGATCGCCAGGGCATACATGAAGAATGCGCCGATCATGATCATGGACGACTCGGTCTCGGCGGTCGATGTCAAGACGGAAGAGACGATCTTAAACAACATCAACGAAAAGCGGAAAGGCAAGACGACGATCATCATCGCATCGCGTGTTTCCACCGTTTCCCATATGGACAAGATCCTGGTACTCAACGAAGGAAATGTCGAAGCTTTTGATACGCCGGAGAATCTTCTGAAGATCTCGCCGACCTACCAGAAGATGGTCTTCTTACAGAAACTGGAGAGCGAACTCTAGATGAATGACGAACTTGAGAAACTAAAAGGTGACGTCAAGTTACCCTTAGGCGTGATCATCCGAAGAACGCTTAAGTATATCAGCAGTGAAAAGGGCGGCTTTATCCTCTCGCTGCTTTTGTTGGCCTTAAATGTCGCATTGGACTCGATCTCGCCATTGTTCACCAGCCGCATCACTGATGAGCTGGTCCGGGATAACATCAACATCAGGCTCATACTCAATCTGGTCCTGCTGTCCTTTGCGCTGACCTGCATCAACCAGGTATTCTTATATCTCAACGCCAGGACTTTGCAGAACTGCGGCCAGAGGATCATCTACCGCCTGCGTAAAGAGATCTTCGAACATATCGAAAACATGTCGCTGAACCAGTTCAATGAGATGCCGGTCGGCTCACTTGTCACCCGTGTCACTTCCTATACGGCTTCGATGTCCGATCTGTTTACCGGTGTCTTGGTCAGGATACTTCGCGATATCACGACCCTGGTTGGCGTTTATGTGATCATGTTTTTCATCTCGCCATCCCTGGCAACGTCCTTGCTTGGAGTGGTCGCCCTGGTCTTTGGCATCTCCTATGTCTTCTCCAAGGTAGTGAGAGGCTTCTTCCGCAAGGAAAGGGCCTGCATCTCCGATATCAATACCTTCTTGAATGAAAATCTGGCCGGCATGAAACTGACCCAGGTCTTCAACCAGGAAAAGACCAAGGAAGAACAGTTCTTAGAGAAGAACGAAGCGCTTCGCAAGCAGCGTTTCAACGTCATCAAAGCCTTCGGCGTCTATCGTCCTTTGATCTCCTTCATCTACAACTGTTCGATCGCTTTATGCTTTGCTCAGGGTATCCGCTATGGCTTATCTGCCGGCGAGATCGTCGCTTTCTATCTGTATCTGTCCAAATTCTTCAATCCGATACAGAACCTGGCCGATCAGCTCAATGCCCTGCAGAAGGCTCTGACGGCTTCCGAGAGGATCTTCAACCTGCTCGATGTCAAACCGGACGTCCTGGACAAACCGGATGCCATAAAGATCGATAAATTCGAAGGAAGGATCGAATTCAAGAACGTATGGTTCGCCTATAAAGATGACAACTGGATCCTGAAGGACGTCTCCTTTGTGATCGAACCGAAGCAGACCTGTGCCTTCGTCGGCGCGACGGGTGCGGGCAAGACGACCATCCTTTCGCTGATCGTCAGAAACTACGAAGTACAGAAAGGTGAGATACTGATCGACGGCATCAACATCAACGACATCGAACTCAATTCCTTACGAAGAGCGATCGGTCAGATGCTGCAGGATGTCTTCTTATTCTCAGGCACGATCAAAGACAACATCACCTTACATGACACAAGGTTTACGGATGAAGAGATCGCCGAAGCCTGCCGCTATGTCAATGCCGACAGCTTCATCGAAAAGCTTCCGGACAGATATGAAGAAGAGATCATCGAAAAAGGCGAGAACCTCTCGCAGGGTCAAAGACAGTTACTGTCCTTTGCCAGAACGGTGATCCACAAACCGCAGATCCTCATACTCGATGAGGCGACAGCCAATATCGATACGGAGACCGAAGTGCTCATACAGCAGTCTTTAGAAAAGATGAAATCGATCGGTACGATGTTAGTCGTAGCGCATCGTCTTTCCACCATCCAGCATGCCAATCAGATCATCGTCCTGCAGAATGGAAAGATCGTGGAAAAAGGCGATCATCAGCAGCTGTTGAAAAACCGCGGTTACTACTACAAACTTTATCAGCTTCAATTCGAAAACTGATCAGGATATTATCAGAAATGGTAATATCCTTTTAATTATGGTAACAAGCTGGGTGTATTTTCTTGAAACGGTAAAATAAAGGGTTAAAATATAGAAGTAAGGAAGCGGTTACATTGCTTTCTGAAGAAGGAGAAAAAATGAAAAAGTTACTCGCATTATTAATGGCAGTCCTGATGTGCCTGTCTCTTGCGGCTTGCTCATCCAACGGCGGCGGAGAAACTCCGGCTGAAACTCCGGCTGAAACACCTGCCGAGGAACCTGCAGCTGAAACTTCAGCAGAAACATTCGAAGAACTGCTGGCTGCCGGTATCGCTAACGGAAACAAGCTGACGATCTACTCAACGCACTCCGTTACTGTTACTGCTCTGGAAGCATTCATGAAGAAGTATGCTCCGGAAATCGAATACGAAGGAACACAGGTCGGTGATACCGAACAGATCACACAGGTCGCTCAGGAAGTCAAGGAAGGTGTTTCCGGCGCTGATATCATCTTCATTCAGGATGGCGGACGTGTCTTAACTGACCTCGTTGAAGAAGGTTATGTCTACAACTGGTACAACCAGGAGATCAAGGACCTCGTCGGTGAGGATTGCGAACCTCTGCTTGTCTGGGACTACTGCAACAAAGTCGTCATGTACAACAACGGTGCTGACAACACTTACAACGAAGGCGATATCACGAACCTCTGGTACGCAACTGACCCTGCCAACAAAGGTGCATTCTGGATGAAGGATCCGACTACGGAAGGCGTCAACATGAACTTCTTAGTCAACCTGACTTCCGAAGAGAATGCAGCTAAGCTTGAAGCAGCTTATAAAGAATACTACGGACAGGATCTCGTCCTCGACGAAGACTGCCCGAATGCCGGCTACCAGTTCATCAAGATGCTGTATGCCAACGAAATGATGCTCGGTTCTTCCGACTCCACGATCGCTAAGGATATCGCTGCTGCTGAAAAACCGCAGTCCGGTCTTCTGACTCTGAACAAGTATCTGAAGTCCCGCGGTGATCAGTTAGAAAACGGTTCTTACAGATTGCTGTATGCCAAGGACGAAGTTGCTCCGTTCGCCGGCTTCATTTATCCGATCTACGGTCTGCAGGTCGCAAATGCCGACAACCCTGAACTGGCTAAGGCATTCCTGATCTGGTTATATTCACCGGAAGGCTGGTATGGCGATGGTGAACTGACGATCGCTGACGGTTCTGTATACAAAGGTATGCAGGGCAGATACGGTGATTACTCCGGAAATACTTCCAACCCGGTCGCAGACGGTGATATGTCTGTTGTCGAATGGAAGAAGATCCTTGTCCAGGAAGATCCTGAACAGGCAGCTGAATACAGAGCTGATGTCGAAGACTTCATCCAGCTGATCAAATAATCATTTCTGAAACATAATCTGTTTGAAAGGGGCTTGGGCGTTGGCCCGGCTCCTTTTTTCTTAGAAAAGGAGGAAGAATATGAAAAAACGTTGGAACAGGATCAAGACCTTTTTCAGCAAACCTTACAATATCCTTCTGATAGCGTTTCTGATCGTCCTGTCTTTCCTGGTGGTCATCCCATTGATCTCTATCGTCAGGGATACCTTCATCGTTCATTCAGCTGAAAAATCCAGGGTCCATCAGGCAGTCGGAACGTTTACGACATATCACTGGAAGCGCCTTTTCGGTGCCCAGTTCTCCAAGTCACTGCTTTGGGATCCTTTGAAACATTCGATCGTGACCTCTGCCTGGGCTTGTGTGGTTTCGATACTGATCGGCGGTTCTTTTGCCTGGCTGGTCTCAAGAAGTGACATGCGCTGGAAGAAACTGCTCACCAAGCTGTTCATCTTCCCGTACATCATGCCAAGCTGGACCCTGGGTCTTGCCTGGAAGAACTTCTTCAAGAACATTGAGATCACCGGATCCAACGGTATCTTTCATTCCTTTACCGGGATAACGGTGCCGACCTGGTTTGCCTATGGTGAATTTCCGATCATCATCGTTACCGGTATGCATTATGCGCCATTCGCCTATATCCTGATCGGCGGTATCTTGCATAACATGGATGCCAACCTGGAAGAGGCGGCCATCATCCTCAAGACCAGCCGATTAAGGATGTTCCTTCGCATCACGATCCCGATCGTCATGCCGGCGGTATTATCGACCATCATCCTGGTCTTCTCAGGCGCAATGGCATCGTTTGCCACACCGCAGTTCCTGGGTCTGCCGGTACGATATTACGTATTGACGACGGAACTGTATGCCTCGATCAACGGCACCAATCCGGGTGTCGGTTACATCCTGGCGATGATCATGATCCTGATCTCGGTCATCATCATGTTCGTCAACCAGCGTCTGATCGGCAACCGTAAATCCTACGCGACGGTCACCGGCAAGTCGGCGAACATCTCCATATTCCATCTGGGCATCTGGAGGACGCCGGTATCGATCGTTGCCTTCATCGTCGTCATGTGCATGTCGGTCATCCCTCTGGTGACTTTCGCACTTGAATCCTTACTGTCATACACCGGTGTCTATGATTTCAACAACCTGACGCTGTCCTTCTGGATCGGTCAGGCACAGGGACATGACACCTGGCAATCGGAATCCGGTATCTTGCGCAATGCGGAAGTTTACCGCACGCTGTGGAACTCTTTAAGGCTGGCCTTCACCTGTGCCTTAGGCGCAGGAACACTGGGTTTCCTGGCCGGTTACAGTATCGTACGCAGAAGAGGCAGCTTCTTATCGCAGGTCGTTGAGAACCTGACCTTTATCCCATACCTGATCCCTTCGATGGCCTTCTCGGCGATCTACCTGTCGATGTTTGCGACGAAGCACGGTATCATCCCTTCCTTATACGGAAGCTTTGCGATACTGGCTCTGATCGGTACCATCAAGTATCTGCCGATGGCTTCAAGAAGCGGTGTCAACTCGATGCTGCAGCTATCGCCTGAGATCGAGGAAGCCGGTATCATCATGGGCGTTCCTTGGCTCAAGCGCATGACGCGCATCATCATTCCGATCGAAAAGACGACGATCGTCTCCGGTTACTTATTGCCGTTTATTTCCGCGATGAGAGAACTGTCACTGTTCGTCATCCTGGTCACGGCAAACAACAGAGTATTGACGACACTGTTACTGTTCTACGATGAGAAAGGCTACACGCAGTTCTCCAATGCGGTCAACCTGCTGATCATCATCGTCGTACTGCTGATCAACTTTACCGTTGAAAAGCTGACCGGAGCTTCCATCGAAAAGGGTGTAGGAGGATAAAATCATGCCAACAATCAAATTAGTCAATATCACAAAGAAATTCGGCAAAGGATCTTTAGCCGTCGATAAACTCAACATGGAGATCAAAAACGGTGAATTCGTTTCACTGCTGGGCCCGTCAGGCTGCGGCAAGACGACGACTTTACGTATGATCGCAGGTCTGGAAACACCGACGGAAGGTGAGATCTATTTCGATGATGAATGCGTCTTCTCGGATGAGAAAGGCATCAACCTGTCTCCGGACAAGCGAAATGTCGGTTTCCTTTTCCAGAATTACGCTTTGTGGCCGCACATGACGGTCTATAAGAACATTTCCTTCGGTCTGGAGAATATGAAATGGCCGAAAGACAAGATCGATGCACGTGTCAAAGAGATCTGCAAGACCATGCGTATCGAAGAATACATGAACCGCTATCCGGCGGAGCTCTCCGGCGGTCAGCAGCAGCGTGTCGCCATCGCCAGGACTCTGGCACCGAATCCAAAGGTCTTACTGATGGATGAGCCGCTGTCCAACCTCGATGCGAAACTTCGTAACGACATGCGTGCCGAGCTCAAGAGACTGCACAAGACGACGGATTCCACCTTCGTCTATGTCACGCACGACCAGTCGGAAGCCATGACGCTGTCCACCAAGGTCGCTTTGATCAAGCTGGGCATCTTACAGCAGTATTGCCCGCCGCTTGAACTTTATGGCGATCCGGCAAACATCTTCTGTGCCGACTTCATGGGCAACCCGTCCATGAACTTCGTCAACGTCAAAGGTGTCAAAGACGGTGATTCTCTGCTTCTCAACAACGATCACTTCAATGTCCGCTTCACACCGAACGATCCGATCGAACTCAAAGACGGTGACTATGTCTTAGGCATCCGTCCGGAATTCGTCAAGATCACTGAAGAAGGCATCGAGTCAAGAGTCATCTCCTCTCTGCCATCCGGCATGGAGACCACGCTTTCCTTAGGCGTCGGCGATGTCACGTTATCCGCGGTCGCTTTCGGTTCCGTCGACTTTGCGATGGATTCCGTCGAGCACTTCAATTTCGAAGGAAACAAGTACGTCCTCTTCGACAAGGAGAGCGAGAAGAATCTGTCTTTAGGCTCACTTGAGATCGTTGAATGATGGAGCCGGATTCTTTTGAAAACAAACTGAGCAGATGGGCAGGACGGTTGAGCAATATCGTCCTGCTTGGTTTTTTCTGCCTGCTTTGCTGCATCCCGGTGATCAGCATCGGTGCTTCCTTCACCGCCTTGTATGAAGCGATGGGCGAGTATCTGATCGAAGATAACGACAAGGTGCTGCGTCCGTTTTTCAGGACATTCAAAGAGCGTTTCCTTCTTTCCACGAAGGTCTTTGTCCTGCACCTGATCTTCATCGCCATCTTCATTTGGGACCTTGTCTACTACCGTACCGGTTCTTCGACCTTGGACTATATCGGCCAGGCGGCATCGTTTTCTCTGCTGATGATGGTCGTATTTGAACTGACCTGCGTATGGATACTCATCTCGCAAGACATGGTATCAAAGACTTTTGAAGCCATTTCGGAAGCTTTGAATATGGCCTTTGGCTGTCTGAAGGAATCTCTTTCATTGCTGGGGCTGACGATCGCCTCCTGCGTTGTGGCTGTCGTGCTTTTAAGGCCGTTCATCCTGGTGCTTCCCGGCGTGATCGCGTTCCTGCACTGGCAGATCATTCCCGAGATGCTGCAAAAATATCGTTTCAAAAAGAAGCAGATGAACTACAGAAAAGGAGATCAATGATATGAAGTACAAAAAGATCGAAAAACTCGGTATCGAGATCTCATCGATCGCCTTAGGTACCTGGGGGATCGGCGCTGCCGGCTGGGGCGATGTCAAAGACGAAGAGTCGATCAATACGATCCGCTATATGGTGGACCGCGGTGTCAATCTTATCGATACGGCCCCGGTCTATGGGCTGGGCCATTCCGAGCAGATCGTCGGAAAAGCTCTGAAAGGGATCAGAGACAAAGTCTTCCTGGTCTCCAAATGCGGCATCACCAGAAAGAAAGCGACGGGTTTCGGCAAGGACGGCCCTGTGCGTGACTCTTCGCCTAAGATGATCTTACAGCAGGTCGAAGAATCTCTGACGAGGCTTGAGACCGACCGCCTCGATGTGCTGCTCATCCACTGGCCGGATGTCAACACGCCGTTTGAAGAAACGGCGCAAGCCCTCAAACAGCTCAAGCAGGAAGGAAAGATCCGCTTTTCCGGTATCTGCAACTTCGAAAACGATCAGATCGACACCTTCTATGAGACAGGAGCACTCGATTTTGCCCAATACCAGTTTTCACTGCTCGAGGACAAGTGGAGCCGGAACCTGAAGAAGTATGCCGATCTCGGTGTCGCGACGATGGCCTATGGGGCTTTGGGCGGCGGCATCCTGACGGGTGCGTATCGGACGATGCCGGAATTCGCATCGGATGACATGCGATTGAACTTCTATCCGTTCTTCAGACCGGAACGTTTTGAAAAGACGATGTCATTACTGAATGTCATGGATAAGATCGCGGCAGATCATAATGTGAACGTCGGGGAAGTGGCGATCAACTATACGGCGGATCTGCCATATGTTTCGACAGCCCTTGTCGGCTGCAGCAAGCCCCGCCATGCAAAGATGAATTGCGATGCTCTGGATTGGCAGATGAGCGATGAAGAAAAGCAGATCTTAGAAAAAGCAGCTGCTGAGATACGCAATTAAGAAGATCGGAAGATCTTCTTTTTTTGTTGAAGGAAATAAAAAAAGAAGCTTTCGCTTCTTATAAGAGTTCGATCGTTCTGATGCGCTGCGGTTCCAGCGGTTTGTCGCGGAAGTCCGTTCTGACATTTGCGATCTCATCGACCGTCTCGATGCCTTCGTATACCTTGCCAAATGCCGCATACTGGCCATCCAGGTGCGGGGCATCTTCATGCATGATGAAGAACTGGGAAGAGGCGGAGTTCGGATCCATCGTTCTGGCCATCGATAAGACACCTCTGGTATGTTTGAGCTCATTGATGAAACCGTTGGAAAGGAATTCACCCGGGATCGTCTTTTCGCTGCCGCCCATGCCGGTGCCGGTCGGATCGCCGCCCTGGATCATGAAGCCTTTGATGACTCTGTGAAAGATGATGCCGTCAAAGAAATGGTCCTGTATAAGACTGACAAAGTTTTCGACCGTCTTTGGTGCAACATCCGGATAAAGTTCGGCTTTCATCGTCTTGCCGTTTTCCATCGTGATCTGAATCTTAATATTTTCCATAGTATAAACCTCGTATCATCATTCTAACATTTTGCGCTATAATATGTTCAAATAAATCTGATGCGGAGGTACACGATGAACAAATATGTTGAAGAAGTAATTGCTTACGTGGAAAACAAATATGCTCACCAGCCGGAATTCGTCCAAACTGTTGAAGAAGTGTTCACCTCCATTGCTCCGGTCGTCGACAGACATCCGGAGTATGAAAAAGCGGACCTTTTAAGACGTATGGTCGAACCTGAAAGGATGTTCAGGTTCCGCGTCGTGTGGACGGATGACCAGGGAAACACCAGGACCAATGTGGGCTATCGCTGCCAGTTCAACGGAGCGATCGGTCCTTATAAAGGGGGTCTGCGTTTCCGTGACAACGTCAATGAGAGCCTCATCAAGTTTTTGGGCTTTGAACAGACCTTCAAGAACTCGCTGACCGGTCAGCCGATCGGCGGGGCAAAAGGCGGCAGTGATTTCGATCCGGCAGGCAAGTCCGATGGCGAGATCATGCGTTTCTGTCAGAGTTTCATGACGGCCTTATACCGTTATATCGGACCGGATATCGATGTTCCGGCCGGCGATATCGGTGTCGGTTCAAGAGAGATCGGCTACCTCTACGGCCAGTATCGAAGACTCAAGGGTACCTTTGAAAACGGCGTGATCACCGGCAAGGGATTGAGCTATGGCGGTTCCCTGATCCGTCCGGAAGCGACGGGCTATGGTGCGATCTACTACCTGCAGGAAGTCCTGAAACATGAAAATGACACTATCGGCGGCAAAAAGATCGCCGTATCGGGTTACGGCAACGTGTCCTGGGGCATCATGAAAAAAGCTGCCCAGTTAGGTGCCAAAGTCACCTATATGTCCGGTTCCGCCGGTTACATCCATGACGAGGAAGGCATCTCGACACCGGAAAAGCTGCAGTTCATCCTGGATCTTCGCGCATCCAATTCCAAGGATCTGAAGTCCTATGCCGACAGGTTCGGCTGTGAGTTCTATCCGAATCAGACCTTCTGGGGTGCGGACGATGTCGATATCTATATGCCTGCCGCAACGCAGAACGAAGTCGGCATGGAAGAAGCGAAAAAGATCGTCGCATCCGGTGCCAGATATTATCTGGAAGTCTCCAATATGCCGACGTCCAACAAAGCGATCGAATATATGAAAAGCAACGGCATCATCGTGGCACCTTCCAAAGCCGTCAATGCGGGCGGCGTCGGTGTCTCGGCACTTGAGATGTCACAGAACTCCGAAAGACTCTCCTGGAGCGAGGAAGAGGTCGATGCTATGCTTAAGAGGATGATGAAAGGCATCTATGCCAAATCCGTAGAGGCAGCCAAACGTTATGGTCTGGGCTATGACCTGATCGCCGGAGGCAATATCGCCGGTTTTGAAAAAGTCGCGGAAGCGATGATGGAGCAGGGATTATTTTAATGGAATCACTCAGCGAATATATCGAGTACTATTACGTCAAAGAGAATTACAACTGTTCGGAAGCCATCATTCAGGCTACCAATGCCTGTTATGATCTTCAGATCAGCAAGGAAGACATGAAGATGTTCGGCGGTTTCGGTTCGGGCATCTATGCGGGACTGGTCTGCGGAGCTCTGATCGCCGGTGCAGCCGTCTTATCCAGGATGATCGTCAAGGAAAAGGCCAGAGAGGAACAGGATACCGTTCGTCCGGTGATCAACGGATTCGTCCGCAATTTCAGATCGATCCTCGAGGGCACGGCTTGTCCGGAACTGCGTCCGAAGTATTATACGAAGGAAACTTCCTGTTTGAAGACGGTCATGCTGGCGGGACAGGCCCTGGAGATGAGTATCAGAAAATTACAGGAAGAGAGTATGTGAAGACATACTCTTTTTGTATAATAGAAATCAGAAAGACAAGGAGATCATCCTATGAAACTCAATTATAAAAGAACTTTTCTCGTGGGTCTGGCATTTCTTTCGATCTGTGCCTTCTGGCAGATGTATGACAATGTCGTTCCTTTGATCCTGACCAACACGTTCCATCTCAATGAGACGTATTCTGGTGCCATCATGGCAGCCGACAATATCCTGGCGCTGTTCCTGCTGCCGTTCTTCGGTTCGCTTTCCGACAAGTCCGAGACCAAGATCGGCAAGCGCATGCCGTATATCCTTTTCGGTACCGGCATGGCGTGCATACTGATGAACATCCTGCCGTTTCTGGATAACGGCTATTACAGAGCGCCGAACAATTTCAAACTGGTGAGCTTCGTCATCGTATTGGGCTTGCTGCTGATCGCGATGGGAACTTATCGTTCGCCGGCTGTCGCTTTGATGCCGGATGTCACACCGAAACCTTTGCGTTCCAAGGCCAATGCCATCATCAACCTGATGGGTGCGATCGGCGGCATCATCTATCTGGCGATCGCCGCACTCTTATATCCCAACTCCAAGACGGTCGGTGTGGCCCATGTCGACTACCAGATCTTATTCGTCGTGGTCTCTTCGATCATGTTCGTAGCGGTAGGACTTCTGTATCTGTTTGTCAAGGAACCTGAGCTGGTCTATGAAAACAAGATCCTGGAAGCCGAACATCCGGAATGGAACCTTTCCGAAGATGACGGATCCGGTCATGAGAAACTGCCGGATGATGTCAAACGTTCCTTATACTTCTTATTAGCTTCGATCGCGCTGTGGTTCATCGGCTACAACGGCGTCACGACCTGGTTCACGACTTACGTATCCGTCGTCATGGGACAGGGCTTAGGCGGTGCCTCCACCTGTCTGCTGGTAGCGACAGCCGGTGCCATCGTTTCCTACATCCCGATCGGCAATCTGGCATCGAAGATCGGACGCAAGCGCACGATCAAAGGCGGCATCGTCTTACTTTCACTGATGTTTGCCCTGGGCTTTGTGTTCACCAACATCTTCAAGTCGATCAATTTCATCATGTATGTCTCTTTCGCCCTGGTCGGTCTGGCCTGGGCGGCGATCAATGTCAACTCACTGCCGATGGTCGTCGAGATGTGCAAGGGTTCCGATATCGGCAAGTTTACCGGATACTACTATACGGCATCCATGGCTGCCCAGATCGTCACGCCGATCCTGGCCGGCACTCTGATGCGACTGATCTCGTATAAGATCTTATTCATCTATTCGGCATTCTTCGTCTTGCTGTCCTATGTGACGATGTCACAGGTAAGACACGGTGACCAGAAGGTCGAAGCCAAGAAGGGCCTGGAAGCATTCGAAAATATGGAAGACTAAGCATTGGCCGGGAAATACCCGGTCAATGTTTTTTTCTTGTAAGAGAAGAAATATGGCGCATGGTACAATGTAACTGAGGATTTTTGTATATGCACAACGAAATCAATGTATTCAGTGAGATCGCTCCTTTGAAAACGGTCCTTCTTCACCGGCCGGGAAAGGAACTTTTGAATCTGACACCGGACACCCTGCAGCAGCTTCTTTTCGACGATATCCCGTTTCTGAAGGTCGCGGCTGCCGAACACGATGTCTTTGCGCAGATCTTAAAAGACAACGGGACGGAGGTCCTGTATCTCGAGGATCTGATGAAGGATGTCCTGGAAGATGAAAAAGTCAGGAAACAGTTCATACGTCAGTTCATCGAAGAAGGCTGTGCGGACAGAAGATATCATGAAGCTCTGTTTTCGTATCTGGATTCCTTGGGCAGCATGGAACTAGTCTTAACTTCGATGGAAGGCATCAAATACCGGCAGATCGATGCCGGCGTGAAGGAATCGCTGTCCGATCTGGCGGGTGAGAACAACAACATGCTGATGGCACCGATGCCAAACCTCTATTTTACCAGGGACCCGTTTGCGGTCGTGGGAAACGGCGTGAGTCTCAACCGGATGTATTTTGAGACCAGAAGAAGAGAGACCATCTATGGCGAATACATCTTCAGATATCATCCGCGCTTCAATAAAACGAAGCTCTATTACGACCGCTATGCACCTTACCACATCGAAGGCGGTGACATACTCAATCTCAATGAAGAGACGATCGCCATCGGCATCTCGCAAAGGACGGAGGCCAATGCCATCGAATTCCTGGCGAAGCACATCTTCCGTGACAGGGAAAGTCCTTTGAAGAAGATCCTGGCATTCTCCATACCGAAGGATCGTTCCTTCATGCATCTGGATACGGTGTTCACCCAGATCGACTATGACAAGTTCACTATCCATCCTTTGATCAATGACCATCTGAAAGTCTTCTCTTTACAAAGAAGGGACGATGACAGCTTCAATATCGCCAGGATGGACGAAAGTCTCGACAAGATACTGGCCAGGGAACTGAAGCTCGACAGATGTGAGCTCATCCGCTGCGGAGGAGACGATCATATCGCTTCCCAGCGCGAACAGTGGAACGACGGTTCCAATACGCTCTGCATCGCACCGGGCAAGATCCTGGTCTATGAGCGCAACGAGATCACCAACAGACTGCTGGAATCATACGGCGTGCAGGTACTCACCATGCCAAGCTCCGAATTATCAAGGGGCAGAGGCGGACCAAGATGCATGTCGATGCCGTTAGTAAGGATATAAGGGGGTAATTATGGATCTGAAAGGCAGAAGTTTTCTCAAATTACTGGATTATTCAACGGAAGAGATCGAATATCTTCTCGATCTGTCGGCGCGTTTCAAAAAGCTGAAAAAAGAAGGAAAGCCGCACCGCTACCTGGAAGGAAAAAACATCGTCCTGCTGTTTGAAAAGACATCGACCAGGACCAGATGTTCCTTTGAAACGGCGGGCCATGACCTGGGTATGGGCGTGACCTATCTTGATGCCCAGTCTTCCCAAATGGGTCACAAGGAATCGATCAAAGATACCGCAAGGGTCTTAGGCCGTATCTATGACGGCATCGAATACAGGGGCTATGGCCAGAACATCGTCGAAGAACTTGCCAGGTATGCCGGCGTTCCGGTCTTCAACGGTCTGACCGATGAGTTCCATCCGACGCAGATGCTGGCGGACGCTCTGACGATCAAAGAACATTTCGGTGACTATAAGGGCAGGAAGCTCGTATTCATGGGCGATGCCAGAAACAATGTGGCCAATTCTCTGATGGTGGTCAGTGCCAAGCTGGGGATGGATTTCGTTGCCTGTGCACCGAAAGAGAATTTCCCGGAAGAAAGTCTTGTGGAAACATGCAAAAAGATCGCGGAAGAAAATCACTGCACCATCTCTTTGATCAGCGATGTGAAGCAAGCTGTCAAAGATGCCGATGTCATCTATACGGACATCTGGGTATCGATGGGTGAACCGAAAGAGTTATGGGCAAAGCGCATCGAACTCTTAAGTCCTTACCAGGTCAATAAGGAAGTCATGTCCTATGCCAAAAAGGAAGCCATCTTCTTACATTGCCTTCCTTCTTTCCATGATCTGAATACGAAGGTCGGTCAGCAGATCTATGAACAGTTCGGTCTCAAGGAGATGGAAGTGTCCGATGAAGTCTTTGAATCGGAACAGTCGAAAGTCTTCGATGAGGCGGAGAACCGCATGCATACGATCAAGGCGATCATCTATGCCGCTCTGACCGATAAGGACGAGACACTTTAAAGAATTTTTTGAAAAATGACCACAAGAAAAGTATGCCTTGCAGCATACTTTTTTCGTACGACGGGCATGTTGTACATCTGGGGTGCAATTCCCCTGAGGCACCTGTTGCCGGTGAACTCTATAGCGACTGTCAAAGCTGACTTCCGTGAAGGGCGGTGAAAGGAAGACATAACGAA